>Ga0206841_1061_pt1 | contig 23273 bp, 21 predicted proteins | sample Alteio_BWOrgCont_25_FD_152851 | JGI IMG/M metagenome (GOLD analysis project Ga0206841, IMG submission 152851) | Enriched cells from forest soil in Barre Woods Harvard Forest LTER site, Petersham, Massachusetts, United States -... | ecosystem: Environmental > Terrestrial > Soil > Temperate forest >... | reverse complement strand
AGAACTGTCCGACGCGCAGCCGCTTATCGAAGTCCGAGGCGCTGTTAAGCGGTATCCCGGAGTCACCGCCCTCGGCGGCGTTTCTCTCAAGATCTTTGAGGGCGAAGTCGTCGCTCTCATCGGGGAGAATGGCGCCGGCAAGTCCACCCTAATGAAGATTTTGGGTGGACTTGTCATTCCCGACGAGGGAGAACTGTTCATGAACGGCCAAGCCGTTCGAATCGGATCGGTTTCGCAAGCGACGTCGCTTGGGATTGGATTAATCCACCAAGAGCTGAACACCCTCGACAATATTGACGTTGCGGGAAACGTATTTCTCGGCCGCGAACCATCGCGTTTTGGCATTATCGACAGAGCAAAAATGCGGGCCGAAGCAAAAGTTCTGCTCGAACGACTAGGGCTCCCAATATCGGTCGATACATCCCTCGACAAACTGTCGCTCGCACAAAAGCAGATGGTTGAGATCGCAAAGGCGCTGTCGTTGGATGCCAAAGTGCTCATCATGGATGAGCCTACTTCGAGTCTCACGCTGACCGAGACCGAGCAGCTTCTCAAGATCGTGAATGACCTTCGGTCCCAGGGTGTAGGGATCGTCTACATCTCGCACCGATTGGGCGAGGTGAAGGGCATTGCCGATCGAGTCGTGGCTATGCGGGATGGACAAAACGCAGGCGAATTAGCTAAAGACGAGATCACCCATGACAACATGGTTCGCCTGATGGTTGGTCGCGATCTGAAACGCTCTGTGGCGAGTTCCGCCACGGAGGCCACAAGGGATTGCCTTGTTGTACGTGACTTACAGACATCTCGGTATCCAGGAAAGGCCGTTTCGTTCGAGGTGCGGGCTGGAGAAGTCCTTTGCCTAGCTGGATTAGTTGGCGCTGGGCGTTCTGAGGTGGTTCAAGCGATCTTTGGGACAGATCGGCCGCTTGGCGGTCAGATTTCGCTGGACGATGTCGCCGTTTCGCCGGGCGAGCCAAGAAAAGCTATCGATGCCGGTATATGCCTGGTCCCTGAGGATCGCCGCCACGTCGGCTTGATCGTTGAATGGAGCGTTAAGTCCAATATCACGCTTCCTGGTCTCAGTCGCTACGAGCATTTCGGTCTGGTTAGCGGTAAAGACGAGACGGAGGCTGCAACAATTCAGTCGAAGGCGCTGGGTGTCAAAACCCCCACAGTGGAGGGGATTGTGGGCAATTTAAGCGGAGGCAATCAGCAGAAAGTCGTCGTCGGAAAATGGATGCTGCAGAACCCCAAAGTGCTGATTTTGGATGAGCCGACGCGTGGGGTGGATGTCGGAGCGAAAGCGGAGATCTACGAGCTAATGCGGCATTTAGCAAGCCAGGGAGTCGCAATTCTCATGGTGAGCAGCGACATGGAGGAAGTTTTGGGTGTGAGCGACCGGGTAGCGGTTATGCATGAGGGTTCGATCACGGGAGTCCTGACCCAAAGAGAGTGCAGTGCAGAGGGAATTATGAGGCTGGCTGTCGGCAAGGTGCAGGGAACTTGAAGAACTTAATGCGAAAGGAGACGGGCATTTTTGTCCTGCTCGTCGTGATGTGCGTGGTTACCGCGATTAAGAGCCCGCATTTTCTTGGCGTGGAGAACCTTCAAAACACTGCTCGTCTGATCGGGCTTTACGGGATCTTCAGCATCGGCGCTGGAATGGTCATCATTACCGGCGGCATCGATCTTTCGGTCGGCTCGATGTTTGCCCTGCTTGGCGTTGTCCTAGCCATGCTACTTAATCCAAATGAGACTAACTGGCCCAAAATCCTGTCGTTTTTAAACGGCTCCCATTTTGCATGGCCCTTGGTGATTCTCTCCGTTGTAGCATTGGGAACTTTGCTCGGCACCTTCCACGGTTATCTGATTACTCGCGTGAAACTCCAGCCGTTTATCGTAACCCTGTGCGGCCTGCTTTTCTACCGCGGAATGGCGCGTTATATCGCCGATGACAATACCAAGGGGTTTGGCGACGCAAAGGGTTTTGAGGTGCTTCAGCAAGCGGCGACTGGAAAGGTGTGGGGAGTTCCAATCACGTTTGTGTTTCTCATTGTTCTCAGCATTGTCATGTGGGTGGTACTGCATCGAACGGTTTACGGGCGCCATCTCTTTGCCGTTGGACGGAATGAGGAGGCAGCACGATATTCGGGGATCAATACCAAGCGCGTCATCGCCAGCACCTACATCCTATCTGGCTTGCTTGCCGGAGTCGCCGGAATCCTGATAGCGTTCTACACCAATAGCATCTCCCCATCGTCCCACGGCAACTTCTATGAGCTGTATGGAATTGCTGCCGCAGTTCTTGGCGGATGCAGCCTGCGCGGTGGAGAGGGATCGATTGTTGGAATCGTGCTTGGGACGATACTGTTGCAGGTCTTGCAAAACCTTGTAAACCTCCTTGGTATTCCGAGTTCGCTGAGCTTCGCCGTTATGGGCGCTGTTATTTTGCTAGGTGTGTTGGCTGATCAACTGCTGACGAATCGGAGTAAGGCCATGCGGACAAAAGCGGCGGGGTAGGGACGGCACAGCAGTATTTCGGTGCTGCGGAATTGGGGATGAAAAAGGCCGCCCTTTCGGGCGGCCTTTGTTGCTCTGAAGGAGCATTGGGCAACTCTCTTAGCGCCAGTGACGTCGATCATATCGGTCGTGGATCACGACATCTCGGACTACTACGGGTGGGCAGTAAACCGGCTGTACGCATACGGGAGCTCCAATGACAACGCCAAGGCTGAGGCCGAATGCTGGTCGCTCTCGGACGATCACTCGATCGCGGAAGCCGTGGTCTCGCCAGTCGCCGGCGGAAGCAAAGGCAGCTGCTCCGATGAAGCTTGCGCACAAGGCTCCTAGTGTCAAATTTCGAATAGCGGTTGTTTTCATTTTAATTCTCCTTTAGATTTCCTGATCCTCGTCTCTTCGAGTGGTCATGTATGGATAAACGTTAGGAGCGAAATGAAGTTCTGCTGCGGAAGCTGAGGAAGCTTTCAGGAGTTTCTATGGAGTCAGCGAACCACCCTCAAAGTAGCTGCAGCCGCAGGATGGTTTGTGCCTACGATTCCATCTCGGAGGCTTCTACCAAACTACGTCTTGAAGGACCTCGTTGAGTTCGAACCCAATTGTCCCGGTGTAGGGCCAACTGAAAACGTCCTCACAAAGGCCGGCTCGGCAGGGATTGGCAGCGATGTACTGCGCTTGACTTCGCCAACCCTCAAAATCTCGGACGACGTGATCCCAAAAGCGCTTCTGCAATTTAAGTTCTGGTCGATTTCGGTAGAGCCACCAGCCGAATGCCAACTTGAATTTGCCCATCGCTTGTCTGACATGGCTATCTTCCCGCTCACCGATCATGAGCACGTGCATAGGGTCAGGCAAGAAAGTGTATATCGGAACAGCACATCCGAAGGGTTCAGCCGACCGGCCGAGCATCGGAACGAAGGCCTCGATGATGTCGGGGTCATTGAAGATTCGCTTGCGACCTTCGACGCAAGCAGTGAATGCAACCGAGCGGCGTCCGATGTAGTCTTCGGGCTTCAGTCGGTGCGCATTTTGACGGACGGGGCGGCTGTGCATCGTTTGGTGGTATCCAAGTCTTAAGTTGGATAATATTCGAAAGGCTCGTCGCGGGCACAAACGATCCCGCGGCTACAGCTAGTGAAGAAGGTTTTTGGATGTCGTTCTTAGAAGAATACGTTCGTGTTGACAGCCAAAAAAAGACCGCCCTTGCGGGCGGCCTCTTTGCTGGACGTGGGGCGAGCAGCTGACTTAGCGGTGATGTCCTCCGCCACCGCCATGACCGGAGCCTCCGCCATGAGAATAGCCTCCGCCACGTCCGGAGCCTCCGCCATGACCGAAGCCTCCACCATGGTAGTAGCCGCCTCCGCCTCTATAGTATCCGCCGCCGTATCCGCCGAAGCCTAGGCCGATGCCCAGCGAGATGCCGGGCTCAACGTAGCCGGGAGCGTAATATGGGGCCGGATAGTAGGGGGCTGGGTAGTAAGGGGCTGCATAAATCGGCGCACCGATTACGACTCCAAGTCCAATGCCGGACCTACCTCCGACGTAGCCACGACCAACATAACCGCGACCGCCGTAGTGTCCGCCTAGGCTGTGCGAATATCGACCCTGCGCAGATGCGAGTGCTGCGGCTCCGACCAAGCTAGCGCATAGAGCACCGAGTGTGAGGTTTCGAATTGCGGTTGTTTTCATCTTAATTCTCCTATCTGATTTCGCGATCCCCGTTCTTAGAGTGGTCGTATCTGTATAAACGCAAAACCACCCCAGAAAGTTCTCCTCAGGAACCTGAGAAGAAGCTCAGATCTGAGGAGACAGGAGACAGCCGCGATTCACTGACTCCTGGCTTCTTCCTCCTGACTACATGCCTTCATCCCTTCAGCCCGGTAATCGCAATTCCTTGAATAAACAGGCGCTGGGTGAAGAAGAAGAGGATGATGACGGGGGCGATGACCATGGCGGAGGCGGCCATTAAGAGGTTCATGGACGTGCCGCCGTTTTGGCTTTGGTAGAACTGCAACCCGAGAGACAACGTGAAGTTCTTTTGGTCAAGCAAGTAAATGAGTGGCCCTAGGAAATCGTTCCAAGCCCCCATAAACGAGAAGAGCGCGACAACGGCCAAGGCGGCTTTGCTGAGCGGCAGGACGATTGTGCGAAAGATGCGCCACTCGCTTGCCCCGTCCAACTTTGCCGCTTCGGTGAGCTCGAACGGGATCGTTCTGAAGAACTGGCGCAAGAGGAAGATGCTGAACGCCGATCCGAACCAGGCGGGAACCCAGAGCGGACGATAGGTGCCGATCCAATCAAGGTGGCGGAAGAGTGCGAAAGTCGGGACCATCAATACCGGGAATGGCACCATCATTGTTGCCAGCGTGATCGCAAATGCAAAGTCGCGACCCGGCCAGCGTAGACGAGAGAAGGCATAGGCTACTACGGAATTTGAGGCGACTGTGCCGGCCACGATGAGCGAGCACAGAACAAGCGTGTTCCGGAAATACACGACGAACGGGTAGTAGCCAAGCGATTCGTGCCCATAGACGGCGGCATCCTTGAAGTTGCCCCACATGACCTTGGACGGTATCCACTTGATCGGAGTGGTCATCGTTTCGTTGTCTGGCTTTAATGCCGTAAGAATCAGCCATGCGAAAGGAAACAGAAAGGCGATCGAAAGCACCACGAGTGCGATTTGGATAAAGACCTTTTGGGCGGTTACGGCTTGTTGGTGGCTTTTCATGATCAATTACCCTTGATAGTGGACATGCTTCTCGCTCATCTTAAGCGAGAACACCGTGAGCCCCAAGATCATGAGGAACATGATCCAACCCATTGCACTGGCATAACCCATCTTGTGATATCGGAAAGCGTTGTCGTATAGATACTCGGTGTAGAAGTATGTCGAGTGAGCCGGCGCTCCACCGGGAAACATGATGTATGGGACGGTGAATACTTGCAGCGTGCCGATAATCCCCATGATTAAGTTGAAGAGGATCACGGGCGAGATCATGGGGATCGTCACATGTCGCGTTTTCTGCCAGCTATTGGCGCCGTCCAATTCGGATGCCTCGATCAACTGCGTCGGAACATCTTGTAGGCCGGCGAGGTATATCAGCATCGCGTTGCCGACGCCCCACATACCCATGATAACGAGTGAGACTTTTGCCCAGTGCGGTTCACCGAGCCAGTTAGGACCGGGTATGTGAAGCTTGGCCAGAATTGGGTTCAAAACCCCGTGCTCAGGATCGAGGACCCACTTCCATAAAATGGCCAGCGACACTTGTGGAACGAGTGACGGAATGAAGAAGAAGGTCCGATAGGCCGCCATCCCCTTAACCTTTGTGTTGAGAAGCATCGCGAGGATGACCGCAGTCATCATTCCGGCAGGCAAGGCAAAGAAGGCATATACCAGCGTGTTCCAAAGTGCCGTCTTGAAAAGGTCGTCGCTCAAAAGCTGCTTATAGTTATCGAGTCCAACGAATACAGGTGGTTTGAGAACGGAGTAGTCGCAAAGGCTGAAATACATTGAAGCTACCAAGGGATATCCAAGGAAAATGAAAAATCCCAGGAGCCATGGAGAAGCAAAGGAAACACCTGCCCACGATTCACGTCGCGAGATGGACTTCATTCCTCTCCTCGAGCACGAAGCCGCGCTAAATACTGATCGAGCATCGGTTGCATCCGATTATTGACGTCGTCAAGGGCTTGCTTGGGCGTCTTCGTCATCAGCGTAATCTCGCTAAAGGCATTGGTGATTTCATCTTTGTATTGCGACCAAATGCCGATTTTTGGGGCCGCGCAAGTGGTGGGGCTATATGCCGCTTTTATGAAGAGCTTGATAAACGGATTCGGGTGGTGTTCGATAAACCCTGGACTGACTTTGCGCAGCGGCGTAATCTTCTTTTGACCAAGGCAAAGCATCTCAAGTCCTTTCTGAGTCTCGACAAATTTCAGAAACTCAAAAGCTTCCTTTGGATGCTTTGCACCAGTAGGAATACACAAGACATCCAAGTCGATCACGGTGGGATCTGGTAGGTTCGGCTTCGCGGCAGGGAATGGCGCGGCCGCCCAGTCAAGTTGCGGATTGAACTTTTGGATAAAGTTGTACATCCACACGCCCTGGATTTCCATGGCCGTCTGGCCAGTCATAAAAGGGTTATTCGACGACGAAAAAGTGTTGGCAAACCCGGCCTGAAATGATTGAAGGGCGCTGGCTCCCCAGTTTACAGAGAAGTGCTGGACCCAAGTATATGCTTCGACGTTTTCAGGACAGTTGAAGGTTATTTTGCTTTTACCATCCCAAAGTTTGCCGCCGAAGAAGGGACCCCATGCCCAGTTCCACCAGCCGGGCTCGCCAGGCATGAATCCGGTCCGAATGACGTGCCCGTTTGGCTCACGCTTGGTCAGCTTTTCGGCCATGTCGTCCAATTCGTGAAACGTCTTTGGCGGCTTGTCAGGGTCTAATCCCACTTCTTTGAACAGACCACGATTGTAGTGGAGCGCCGTGGTGGCAGGGGTACTCGGTAGGGCATAGAGCTTGTTCCGGACAACGCCGACATTCCAGTAAGCGGGAATGTAGTCTTCTTTCTTGATTCCTGCTTCCTTGCATAGTTCGTCGAGGGTAATGACCGCGTGGCTGTCGGCATATTGCGTGACGTTTTCGCCATACAGACCAACGACATCGGGCGGGATTCTGCCTGAGATGGCCATCAACGTCTTGTCCTCGATGTTGCTGATCGAAAGGATGTCGACTTGAATCTTGTTTTGGGACTTATTGAATTCGTCGACCACCTTCTTCATGGCGTCGAACTCAAAGGCTGTCCACTTCTCCCAATACGCTACATGAACTTTTCCGTCAGGAGGAGCTGGTTTGGTCAGCTGCTCGCTCTCAAAATAAACGCCGAGCACAGCTATGGCCAGCAAGGGAATCGTGAACGCATTTCGATCCACCCCAGGAGTCTGAGCGATTCGAACTCCTACGTCAAGGTATTCAGCGATTGATAAGAGAAATCATTGAATACTTGCTAGCTTTTACGGGCTGATTGCCGTAGAAAGTGAGTTAAGTTGAAGAACAGAAACCTAGGGGACTCGGGTCTCATCGTATCGATCGTCGGGCTTGGATGCAACAATTTTGGTGGGAGGATCGACAAGGAGGCGTCCCGTTTGGTCATCGATAAGTCGATCGACCTTGGGATCACTCTATTTGATACCGCCGATGTTTACGGAGATCGAGGCGGCTCTGAGACGATCCTTGGCGAAGTCCTAGGGTCGCGTAGGCACGATATCGTGCTAGCAACGAAGTTCGGAGCGGGTATGGATGACGCCGGCAAGCTCCAAGGGGCTTCCCGCAAGTATATTTTGACTGCCGTAGAGGCAAGTCTAAAACGTCTCAAGACCGATTGGATCGACCTCTACCAACTCCACACCCCGGATGCAAAGACTCCGATGGAGGAGACGCTGCGGGCCCTTGACGATCTCATTCGTCAAGGCAAAGTTCGGTATATCGGCTGTTCGAACGTCCCTGCTTGGGGCGTTGCGGATGCGCATTGGATCTCCAAGAGCCTGGGCATCAATGCGTTTGTGTCCTGTCAAGACGAGTACAGCCTCATCGTTCGAGATGTTGAGAAAGAGCTGATTCCAGCGACGAAAGCCTATGGCTTGGGCGTCCTCCCCTACTTCCCGTTGGCAAGCGGACTTTTGACAGGCAAGTACAAGCGTGATGTGATGCCCGAGGGCGCGCGCCTGACCAAAACGCCGCGACTTGCCGGCCGCTACATCAACGAGAAGAACTGGATCATCATCGAGGCGCTTGAGGCGTTTGCGAGCGACCGTGGACATAGCCTCTTGGAGCTTGCTTTCAGTTGGCTGGCGTCCCAGCCGACGGTGTCGAGCGTCATTGCCGGCGCCACCAAGCCGGAGCAGGTCGAGCAGAACGTGACGGCAGCGAGTTGGGAGTTGAGTTCGGCCGAACTCGAAGAGATCGGCAAAATCCTTGTTGCTTGAGAAACCGCATATTTACCGTTCGACGTCGGATGCAGGCGTGATATTGGCAATTGTCGATTAAGAGTTGGCGGCGCGAGAAAAGCCCGCTACCATATCGCGATGGCCCTGCACGTTCGAACCTGCCTGCTTGTCTGCGGATGTGCCTTCCTCGCATTGGCATTGGCAGGCTGTAAAGATCACAGCCAGGATGTTGCGGGAGTCTGGGATTGGGGCACCTATGCCGTTCATTTTGATGCCGACAAGAGTTGGGGTGCAACCGACAAACTGCGGCCGACTTTCGAGAAGATGGGCGGAGATTGGGAGGTTTCCGGCAACAAGCTGACCATGCATTACGCCGGGACAACAGCACCCACTTCCGACGGCTCCGTGTTCGTGATCAATGACGATGGAATCACCATGGACGCCGAAACTGGCGCGACGGGAACGATGAAGAAGCGTCTCGCGCCAGCTAGCATGGACGTCAAATAGCGGCAAATCACATTGGAATATGTGTTGAGAACGAGTGAACTTCTTCGGCCTTGCCTTACACTAAAGCCGGGATGATCGGTGTTGCACTCTCGATCGCGATGGCTTTGAATTCCGGAACGGCCGGCTACTCAATTGACGAGGAGACCGCGGTTAAGGTCGCGGAGCAGTTTGCCAAAGAAGTCGGAATCACTCAAAAGCTTCTCCTTCAGTCAGTACAATTGCCAAGCGGAGCGGTCGGCTACGACAACAGTTATCGTATCGATTTCCGGCTACCTGACGGTCGATGGGGTTCGTCCAACGTGTCGCTGGCAGGGACGATCCAAGAGTTCCATCTTGAACTACGCGAATGGCCCACTACGAAGGTTCGACCTGCTCCAACTTTCCTTTACGAATCGATCTTGAAGATTGTAAAAGCAGCGAATCCCAGACGAGAGTTTCTGCTTCGGTTTCCGTTGAGCAACCCAAAAGGGCCAGAGGTCCAAGCGGTCTTCGACAAATGCTTCGATGGGCATCGGTTCTTTGACTTAAAGCACGCCGATACAGTGTTTGTCGATGCTGTAAACGGGCAGATTAGTGGTTACTGGAGCGGTCCCGCCGTTCCAAACATCTCGCCATCCGAACCGAAGATTTCGTCTAATCAGGCGATTCGACAACTGGATTTGTGGGCTAGAAGCCACTTCCAAGATGAGAAGACCACTATGCCGATGTTCGAGTCGAAGTCCCTCGATGTACCGGTCATGTTGCCTGAACTCGGCTACGTGAAGCTGAAAACCCAGTCTGGATTCCGACTGGTTTGGGAGGCCCACCTATGGACCCACCGGGGAAACCAGCGACCGAAGGAGTGGCAGGTCCTGCCGATGTTCGTAGATGGAGACAACGGCTGTCTCATTCCGCAGGATGCCGTTGAGTGAGGTCGATTGACGCAAAGACGGTCGAAGCCATTGCCACTCGTCTCACACGGTCGGTGGTGGCAACTCTGATATCCTTTACCTATGTCGTCGACTGATATGTTTCGAGCAGTGAAGGCCGGTGATGTCCAACGCGTCCGAGAGCTCTTAGTTTTGGATCCAGCACTCGTTCACGCTCTTGACAAAGATCGTTCGACGCCTCTGCACTGGGCAGCATGGAAAGACCAGCCAGAGGTAATTGAGGTTTTGCTAGATGCCGGTGCGGACATCCAAGCACACAACGATAACTACCATTGGGGAACGACTCCCTTGCATGCGGCAGCGCACGGAAACAATCCACGAGCTGTGACAGCACTTTTGCACGGTGGCGCGGACGTGAATGCCGTGAAAGCCAATGGCTCAGGAACGCCGCTCGCCGAAACGACCGTTCACAATGCGACTGCGGCAGCAAAACTGCTTAGGGCAGCCGGCGCGATCGAGTGAAACGAATCTTCGCGTCCGCCGCGTGAAGTTTTCAAAATGTATGGCCACCAGCAGATAGGTAGTCTCTTAGACCTCCATGAAGATCCGATCTATTGATGTGTTTCAGGTCACGTACAGCCTGCTCGACCAGAAGTACTCGTGGTCGAACGACCTCTACATCACGGGCGTGGTCAGCACGATTGTGCGGGTAAGTACGGATGAAGGGATTTCGGGTTATGGCGAGGTGTGCCCACTGGGGCCGGCGTATATGGACGCTTTTGCCATGGGGGTTCCGGCAGGGATTGCTGAGCTTGGACCGGCATTGATTGGCATGGACCCTTTGCAGCTTAACTTGCTGAACGAGCGGATGGATCTCGCGTTGGGAGGGCACAACTATGTCAAATCGCCAATCGACATCGCATGTTGGGATATTTTGGGGAAGGTTAGCGGGCTTCCAGTTGCCACGCTGATGGGTGGAAGATATCGAGACGGTGTTCCACCCTATCGCGCGATCTCGCAAAGAGGACCAGAGGAGATGGCTGAGGATGTGCTGAAGTACCGAGCTCAAGGATATCGGCGGTTTCAGTTGAAAGTTGGCGGTAATCCGAACGAGGACATTGCGAGGATCCGAGCATGTAGAGCGGTTTTGGAACCGGAAGACATCCTTGTTGCCGATGCCAACACCGGCTGGCTGCCTCACGAGGCGATGCGAGTCGTCAACGGAGTTCGGGACGTAGATGTGTACATCGAGCAGCCTTGCTCGAGCCTGCAAGAGTGCCTGGCGGTCCGCAAGAACACGACCCTTCCTTTTGTGCTGGACGAAGTTATTCGTGGGGTCGTACCCCTCGTGGAGGCCTACAACCTTGGCGCGATGGATGTCGTGAACCTAAAGATCTCGCGCCTCGGAGGATTGACGAAGGCGAAAGCAGCAAGGGACTTATGTCAATCGCTCGGCATAGCCATGACCCTTGAAGACAGTTGGGGTGGCGATGTGACGACGGCAGCAATCGCCCACTTTGCAGGAAGCACCCGGGCCGAACACTACTTTACGGCGACGGACTTCAATAGCTATGTCGATATCGAGGTCGCGCCCGATGCGCCGAGGATGGTTGACGGCCTCCTCCCAGTCCCATCAGGACCGGGCCTTGGGATTACGGTAGATGAGTCGACGCTGGGCGCCGCGATCGTCAGCGTGAGCTGACAATTCGGTTATGACAGAAATGAATGGGTCTCCGACCACGGAGTGGTCTCAGCCCGGGTGCAACCCGGGGAACGGCGTTGGCAAAGCCCGACCACGGAGTCGGTCGCAGATTCATCGTCTCCAGCGAATCATCGAAGCGATGGCCAAATGCCTGGAACATCGATGATGGAATTCGTCTGCGACCCGCCCCGGGGTCGACGGCGATCGTGGCTGCTTCCCCGGGCTTCGCCAGGGGCTAAATGCTGGGACCCGCTGCGGGGTCCGGGGTGGGTAAGTCACCCAGCAATTCCCGGGATTGATGTCGATGCAATGAGCCTCGGGTCGAAAACCCGAGGCTCATTTTTCGGAACGCTTAGTTGTCGCCTCCTCCTCCACCGGGGCCACCGCCGCCGGGACCTCCTGGACCGCCAGGGCCGCCGCGACCCTGCGGTCGGGCGTCTTGCACGAAGACCTTAGTGCCACCCAGTTTCTTAAGGGCTGCTTTCTGGTCGCTTGTGAGGACTGCTTCGATTGCAGTGTTCAGTTCTTTTCGGGCTTTCATCATCTGAGGGTTTCCGCCGGGGCCACCAGGTCCACCAGGTCCACCAGGTCCGCCTGGGCCACCGAAACCGCCAGGACCGCCGTCGGGAGGGCCACCCTGTCCGCCGCCCGGAGGGCCACCGAAGCCGCCCTGGCCGCCACCTGGAGGCGGTCCGCCGAATCCGCCGTCACCACCAGGTCCGCCGCCGGGACCGCCAGGTCCACCGGGGCCGCCGCGAGGCGGGCCCATCTTTGCTCGGGCTGCCTTTGCGATAGCGTCGATCTGACTTTTTTGGTCGTCGCTCAGGCCAATTTCGCTCTGGATCTCCTTGTCCATCGCAGCGCTGGAGCCTGCAATTTGGATCTTGATTTCTTTAATTCTTTGAATTTGGGCCGAGGTGAGAACTTTGGATACTGCCTTATCGATTTCGGCCTGAGCCTTTTCCATCGTTGCCCGCATCGTCTCTGGGTCCGGTCTTTGACCTTCGTCGTCACCGCCTTCGCCCGGAGGCGGCGGCATCAGGCTACGCATTTTTTCGCGGGCCCTGTCCATGATCTCGCGGATCTGATCGCGCTGATCTTGCGTGAGTGCAATGTCGGTGGCAACGTCGTGCCGGTTGACGATCTGAGCGGTATGGGGCATTCCGATCATGGGGCCACCCATTCCTGGACCGCCCATTCCTGGGCCGCGACCAGGACCTTGACCTTGGCCGCCGCCGGGAGGAGGGGGCGGAGGGGCGTCTTGTGCGCTGGCGGTCCCGGTGGACAAGACGAGCATCGTTGCAATTCCTGCGACGGCTGCGCTTGCGGCGAAAGCTCTTCGAAGAGCTGCTGTCCAATTTGGTCTATTCATTGTAATCTCCTTCGTTAGGTCCACAAAGACTTTGCTTTGCTTCGATGAGATGAAGTTTCCGGCGGCGAGATGAAGATCAAATGAAGGCGAAAAAATCTCAAAAAAATCAGAATTTCACGGGTCTTCATGGGGTTTTCATCTGCAGAGTTCAGTCTCAGCATACGATCAATTACGTGTAGGTAAAGCCAATGAAGATACTTTTAGTAGAAGATGAACGACCCCTAGCAGTAGCGGTTACGCGACTTCTGACCGACGTTGGATGGCATCTCACGTGGGAAGGTGACGGAGTAAAAGGGTGTCTAGCGGCGATGCAGGAGGATTTCGATCTCGTTATTCTCGACGTGATGTTGCCGAGCAAAAATGGGTGGGATATTCTCGCCGAACTTCGCGCTGCCCGTCGTACGATGCCAATCTTGATGCTTACGGCGTTGGAAGAAACCGAAGACAAGGTTAAAGGGTTGGAATTGGGCGCAGACGACTACCTTCCCAAGCCGTTCGAAGTCACTGAACTTGTTGCAAGGGCAAAGGCACTTTTGAGACGCGACAAGGTGAACAAGGGCCTAGTCGTGCGTATCGCTGACCTTGAGATCGATCGCAAGAGTCGCCACGTTACGCGCGGGGGCAAATTGATTGGATTAACGCGGAGAGAGTACGACCTGTTGGAGGCCCTTGCCTCGAACGAGGGACGAGTCCTGAGCCGTGAGACGATTCAAGAACGGGTTTGGACCGACGAGGAAAGCTTTTCAAACACCGTTGATGTGTTCATTGGGACCTTGCGCAAGAAAATCGATGCTCCGTTTGACAAAAAGCTGATCCACACTGTGCACGGCTTCGGCTATGTCCTCAAGTCCGAGGCTTGATCCTCGACCCACCCCATGACGATTTTTCCAACAAGCATTCGAGCCAAGCTCACCCTAACCGCCGTGACGGTCATGGGCGTGCTATTTATCGCGCTCGGAGGCGTTGTTCAGATCGCGGGACGCCAGCAACTTATGGCACGCGTCGACGCTGAACTCACCAAAAAGGTTGACGAGGCCATCCAGTTTCACCGGAAAATGACTCACAATCGTCCCCCTCCTCCTCAGCGAGATCCAAATCGAGGGCCGGGAGGCGGGCCAGACGACGGGCCTGGTCCGGGGCCGCAGCCTGGAGACGATAGAAATGGTCCCGGAGGACCCGATGGTGGTCGAAATCGCGGCCCGGGACCCGGACCGGGGCTTCGCGGGTATCGGCAGGCAATGAAGGAAATCGGAGACCCGCTCCTTACCATCGGCCCCAGATTTATCTCAATCGATCCGGGCCCTCCGATGGCGCCGCCCGAATTCTCGGAGCCATACGACAAGGCGGCAGTTCCGCTTGCAGGCAAAAAGGGAATTGTGTTCTCCGACGTGTCAATCGCGGGTCAAAGAGTCAGGATTCTGACCCGGCTTGCGAAGGACGACAATGGCCGGCGTTGGGTTGCTCAAGTCCCCTATCCGATAGGAGACATCGACAAGTCATTGCAGACCCTCGGCCAAACGCTCCTTCTCCTGCTGCCAATCGGTTTAGGTTTGACAGCCGGGGCATCTCTCTTTCTGATGAAGCGCGTGATGAGGCCAATCCGCGAGATAACCGTGACCGCCGACTCCATCAGTGCCGAGGACTTGTCGGGACGGCTGAATGTGGCTGGAAAAGATGAATTTGCTCAGCTAGGTACGACCATCAATGGGATGCTCGGCCGTTTGGAGAATGCTTTCAACGTCCAGCGGGAAACGATGGCGCGACTTGAGGCGGTTCTCAAACAGCAGCGAAGATTCACTGCCGATGCTTCCCATGAGCTAAAGACTCCACTGGCCGTGATCAAAGCCAATACCGGTTTAATGCTTCACGGGATGGACCTTTCGTCCGATACGCGCAGCTCAGTCGAGGCAATCGATTCTGCCGCGACTCGGATGAATCGCCTTGTTCAGGGATTGATGCTTCTCGCCAGGGCCGAAGCCGGCAGCGCTGTGTTGGGCGCGACCCCATTCGACCTCAAGCTGGCTGTCCAGAATGCCATCGATCAAGTCCACAGACCCTCCACAAAGGCCGTGACGTATGACGACGACGAGTCCGATGAATTGGTGTCTGGATCTGAGCGCGACGTTGAGCGAGTGTTCGTCAACCTGATCGATAATGCCAGCAGGCATACGACGGATAATGGCCACATAGAGGTCAGGATCGAGCGCGTAGGCAATGAAGCAGTTGTAACCGTTTGCGATGATGGAGAAGGGATCGCGGCCGAGCACGTTCCGCACTTGTTCGAGCGGTTTTATCGGGCGGATTCAGCGCGTTCGACCGAAACCGGCGGCACGGGCCTAGGCCTAGCTATTTGCAAGGGAATCGTTGAGGCCACCGGCGGCACAATCTCGATTGAGAGCCAACTGGGCAAAGGCACGACCGTCACTGTCCGATTGCCGGTGTCCTGAACCATTGGCGGTTCAGATGCGGACGAAGATTTTTTGTTTGTAGAGGAAGTACAGCAGCAGCCACTTGGCTAAGAGGGAACCCATGGCGATGCCTAGAGCTTGGTAAGTGGAGTAGCTGTGAAGCGGACCGTTGAGGAAGTAGCCGGCGATACCCTCGAAGTCGACGACTTCTGCTAAGAGGTAGATCAGCAAGGGGTTCATGCCGATCACTACCAAGGGAATCGCCCACTTGGACCATCCTCGGACGTCAATGATCCAATAAAACGTTGCCAGCAGCAGGAGGCTAAGGCCGCCGGTAGTCAGGGCGAACGAACTCGTCCAGATCTTTTTAATAATCGGAAAAGCCGGCATCCACAAAAGACCCAGTCCGATGCAGGCAATTCCGGCAAGCACCAGTCCTACAGCTTTGCGCTGCTTAGGGCGGTCTGACTGCAGCCAGTAGCCGGCGAAGACGCCCAGGATGCAGGTGGAAATCGCGGGGATCGTGGAAAGCAACCCCTCAGGATCGCCATAACTGGTGAACATCTGATGGCGCAGCAGCAGGAGCCTGTCCAAGTAGTTGGCGGCATTTCCGTTCTCGGAAAGCGTGCCGAGTGGATAACCAGGTACGGGAATCCAATTCATAAGCGCCCAATAGAGAACAAGCAGCCCTACCCCAACGGCAGCCTGGGTTTTTCGGGAAGTAAATACCATCAAAACCGAAGTCGCGCAGTAGGCGAGCCCGAGGCGCTGAAGCACTCCGAATAGCCGTAACTGCTCCCAACCTTGAAATAGGAACAGGCCGTTGTACACCAGGCCCAACAAAATCAGCAGCGCGGTCCTGCGGAAAATCTTTCCAAGAACCGATCTCCGGCTTTCGCCTTGTTCAAGGCGTTCGCCGATCGAATGCGGCAAGGCCACGCCCATGATCACGATGAATAGCGGAAATATCAGGTCATAAAAGTGGAGGCCAACCCATGGCACATGCTCGGAGAATCCGGTCATCACTGTCTCAGTCCGTGAGTTATGCGAGATGTTTGCGATGGACGCTGCGACCGCGTCTCCTCCGATAATCCAAAGCATATCGAACCCACGCAGGGCATCAAGGGACCGGATTCGCTGAGCGGGAACGGCCTTTGTTTTGGACGCGACATCGTGCCATCGCGCAATTCTTCGCGCGGGCAGGTGAGTTCGTCGGGGTTGCAGGCGCAGTGCCATTTCAATACCTTCGGGCTGACGGAATCGCTGAGGTTCTTCCAGGCCCGTCGTGCCAAAGCGCGGCAGCGAGTCCTGCGTTACCGACGACTCATCGACGACCGATGTTCATGAAATGGGACTGTCTGGAGTTACCGGTGTCGATTCCACTCGAATGTAAGTGGAGAAACAAATAGCCGTGCCAGTGGAATCAGAAGCAGAATTCCTGGGACCAGCGTTGTCTTATCGGAAAGATAATCAGGCCCGCACCAAATATACGCTGCGGAAAACATGGCGGCAATGCTTGCCCAGGCAAGGACAATATTGGCTATCATCTTGCCCGCGATCAGACGACGCCTCCAGAGTTTGTCAGCAGAAAAGGCTGCAAAGCAAAGCTTGACTGCAAGTGCAGTCCACAAGATGATGCGGACCTGATCGTGAGTCCACGTATATTCAGAAGCGGGAGTAGTCTTGATGGCCACCCAGATTAGACCGATAACTAGAACGCCTGTACAAGCAGCAGATAGCCACCGTCTGCCAGAAAACTCTGAAGCAGCCAGAAGAGTCTGGGCACTCCAAATCACAACAAGAAGGCTAAGGAGACTGACAATCGTCAGGCACACGTTCTTCAAGGTTGAAAAATCAAACGATTGAGAGGCCAGGGTCAACTGCGGGCCAGATTCTCCGGTTGGAAATACCATCCAAAATAGAAGCGTGCAAGCAATTCCCAGCCATGAGACCGTTGAACTAAATCCGGCAACAAGGAATTTGGACAACACAAAGTCTGTTCCCGACATGGGCCGTGTAGAGATAAATGTATCTAATGGACCCTCGGCACCAACTGCCTTGGACCGCCTTGGTGCAACTCCAGTCGCAAAGGCAATGAACAGTAGGAACGAGAGAAGGGCCATGGGAAGTGGCGAATTGTGCCATTCGAAGGTCGATTCAGAGGAGACCCTAGACAAGTGGTAGTCAAGGTCAAGCCCGGCAAAGATCGGGACCAATATAGCCGTTATGATAGGAAGGTCAAGGCCTTGCTTCTTCCAATCCAGCCAAACCTGGGTTGCAAATGCAGACTTGAATGGGCATACGTCTATTACCTTCGCTAAACGTTTTGGTTTGAGATTGGATCTCAGCCTCAGGATATGAACTGGAAACCCGTGGCGCGCGCGGCCGAATGCCGGTGCTACGACCACTATTGCCAGCGTTGCGAGGGCTCCATAGATTCTTAGAATATCAAACGAAGAGACAATGCCCTGACCCATTGCGAAGGCGAGCCCAATCCCGCCCAGCATCAGCGTGCAGGCAAGCAGAACTTTCAGAAAAGGCAGACTAATTCTTGACCAAGTCACAGTCTGGAGGCAGAGGGTCAGCGAGACAAGGAAGAGTCCAAATCCGAATATAGATCGGAGGTCCGATGACTTTACGAACAGTAACGAGAGTAGGCACCCTATTGCCAGGAAACAAATGCTGCCAAAGAGCATAGGAGCGAATACCATCCAGCCGTTTGAAGCCGGCAGGGTAAGCATGAAGGCGGGATAAGCGGATCCGCCACCCTTGTCGCCGTCGAGGCTGTTGGGCGAGTCGCCGTTAGCCAGCCGGCCAATGAATACGAGGCCGGATGTGACCAACAATACATACAGCACCCCCATAGCGACCGCCTGCACCGGACCGTAGACTTCCTGAGCGTTAATGGTTCGTTCCGGCGAATTTGCGAGCAGAACGAGCTTCATTGCGAGAAGAGTTCCGAGAATGATGCCAAGCACAATCCGATGTCGAAGCCAAAATGGCCATGTGAATGCCTTTAGCATTTGGTAGCTCGACATTGGCGCTACCGATCGTATCTGAGACTGTGGCTTGGATTGAATCATCTCTGGTCCCTTACTGGTGTCGACTTGCGTCGAGCAACAGGATCTTCCAAAGGATCCGGTTGGCGGGAAGGATCATTGCGATGGCCACCCAGACATCGCCTAGCGGGATCAAGTCACGTGGTAGAGCGAGCGCGTATGCGCCAGCAAGGATTGCGACCGCAAGAACCCAAATTCCAACTAATCTAATGGCATTGTCCTTCGATATGAGGCGCTTGCGGCACAATCTGAAAATGGCAAAGCCGCATCCTGTGAGTTTTAACGCGACTGCCGCGAGGCCAAAAACGAAGTAGAAGATTGGAAGGGCAGCAAGAGGGATATCACCCTTGACCGATACATGAAAGTAAAGTTGTTCAAGACCGAAAATGGCGAGGAACATTGCTCCAAATCTGAGGATCGGTCCGAGCCTCTCCCCAAAAATCTGGTTAAGCGGCAGATTCAATTGGATGCTCCAGATCACCAAGGGCAGGGTGAAGATGACGAGAGCTGCGAGGATGGCTGCGTGCGTATTGATATGCAGTAAGAGAAGGTCGCCGAGCAGCCCACTTCTGTGACCTTCGGTCGCAGGAGCCAGGAGCAAAGCCACAGAAGAAATCTCCACGACAGCCGATGCCAGAAGGCAACTTCGAAACGATGTAATGAGCCTCGCGGTTACCAGGCCAGTGGTGGTCATCGGGCGGATTGCAAAGAATGGATCTAATCCAGTGTTCTTAACAAACTTTCCATCGCGAAAAGAGCCTTGCGGCTCTATGACAGAGGATGACATCTGGCAATAAACGACGCAAAGGGGCAAACTCAGGCCGAATCCGACGACAGAAGGTGGAACCAGGATCGCGCCAATGCCGATTGATGATGCTGGATCATGACTGGCCAATACCCATACAAGCAGCCCGAAACAAGTGATCCCCGTAAGAAAGAGCGCTAGGTAGTGGGGCCTTTGCGAGGTTTGATACCAGAGCTGGGTTGCCAGCGGTGATTTCGGCGGAGCGAGAGGAGGGGCGGCGCCTTTCTTGGCATCCCGCTCTGCCCATTTGGCAGCATTTTCCACGGTCCTTATGTTTCCAATGGAGTGCCGAGCGAGTGGGGCATTTTCAAGCGATAACCAGACCGATCCCGCTATCAATACAGCGGTTACCATGGTCGAGATGCCAAGCGGAACGCCGTTCACGTAGGCGACTACTGAGAAAATGGGTCCTCCGATCGCTAGCAGAGACAATAAGCATCCGACTCCAGGTCTTGTGCGAATCATCCAGCTACCGGCTTGCGTGGCGGCGACAACGAGAACAAGCACTAACGCCGGCAGTAGCATTGGCACCGCAATTTGGTTGGGCAGAATTGCAGCAACCCAATACGTAGCCCAGAAGATGAGGACGCTGCAAATGGATAAACACATAGGACCCAGCACCAGATTTCGAGTGCTGCTCTGCTGTGCTCACTAAGGTAGGTGCCAAGGATCGCGGCGAGGGTTCCCCAAGCCATTTTGATAAAGTTCTTGTGGTACTGCATCCACATCGGGCGTGCGAACGCGCTGCAGGATTGAATGAAGGGATTCTGCCGAATCACCCCTGGACTCCTGTGGGGCGGGAATAGGCGACAAAGATCTCGTCTAGGCTAGCCCACCGTTGTTCGACGATTTCTGCGTTGTAGCCTTTAAGGAAGGACTGTGCCATGTCTATGTTTCCTTTGAATACAAGGGACCATTCCTTTCCTTGTCCTTCGGCGGCGATCAGTCCGAGAAAGCTTGGCGGGGCTTGCCAGGAAGCTTCGAAAATCGCGGTCAGCCTTAGATGGCCCTCCTTAAGCGCATCGAGGCTCTCGCAGAACGCGATCTTGCCGTCTTTGACCATCGCAACGCGGTCTGCCACTCGGTCGACCTCGCCGAGCAAGTGGGAAGAGAATAGTACCGTTCGCCCTTCGTCGGCGATGGTGCGGACGATCGCACCGAGGATGTCGCGGCGCACGATCGGATCGAGACCAGACGAGGGTTCGTCCAAGAGAAGCAATTCAGGGCGATAGGCAAGTGCTGCCATCAAGCCGGCCCGTGCTCTTTGTCCTTTCGATAGGCTGGCCAGCCGTGCCGTTCGGTCCAAGTTAAACTCTTTGACGAGTTGGTCCGCATACGCTTGATCCCAGGTTTGGTAAAAGCCCTGCATGTACCGCTGGAGTTCATGGATGCGCATCCAACCGGGCAGGATGTCCTCTTCCGACAGGTAACCAATCTGTGCCAGAACGGGCACTGGGTCAGTCACTGGGTCCAACCCAAAGACACTTACAGAACCCTGGTCCGGCTTGAGCAGGCCAAGGACGTGCTTGAGAATGGTAGTTTTCCCCGACCCGTTCTCGCCCACAAGGCCGAGTACCGTTCCCTTTTCAACCGTCAAGCTAACGTTGTTAAGGGCAACTTTGGCGCCAAAGGTGCGAGTCACATTTTGGATGTCGACAATAGGGTTCATCGGGTTGGTTCCTGGCGTGGGTTAGGGGACTGCTGGTTCATTTCTGAGGCACGGACTTGGAGAAGGGCGACCAATTGCTCTGTGGAGAAGCCCATTTGTCGGGCTTCGGTAAGCAGCGAGTCAAGGCGTTCTGAGATGATTCGGACTCTTTCGACCGTTGCGAGGGGCGAAGCCGAATCTGAGATGTACGTACCTGCAGTGCGGCGCTTTTCAACGACTCCAGACACCTCTAGTTCACGGTACGCGCGGGCGACTGTGTTCGGGTTCACGACAAGTTGCTCTGCCAATGCTCGAATCGGCGGGAGTTCGTCGCCCGACGAAAGGCGTCCAGATGCGACGAGGTACTTGATCTGGTTGACGATCTGCAAGTAGATCGGCACCCCATCGTTCGTCGTTATTTGGAGCTGCACAGCTCCCACTTGGCGTTTCGAGTCATTGTATTAGTTCAATAATACAAGATTCCGCGACTGAATGCAAGTAGGTGTTTTAGGGAGCGCGGCCACGGGGCCGCGCTCCAGAGAGGGGACTAAAGGATTTTGCCGCTAAGGATGGTGATCGAATGCGCCGGGAGCGTGTACGTGGCGGCGCTGCCTCCAGCTACCGTAGCATGCTCCAGGGGGCCGTCTGGAGTCGCAGTGCCATTTAGATCATTCGAAATCCATGCGTAGTCCTTGGCCGAGAACTGAGTTTGAGCTACGGGTCCGGTGAAATAGTGAGCCTTCGTATCTGTAAATTTAACCGATATCTTGTGGACAGCAGTGTCAGTGTTGACCAGCATGATCGAATAGAGGTCGTCCGGGCGCAGAAGCGCGTAAGGCAACACGACTTCGGTCCCCTCGGAGTCGAGAAGGGTGGACGTAGCTGGAAGGACGGCGTGAGGTCGGTCTCCCGGCAGGCACCAGTCCTGGGTAAGCAGTTTCGACGAGAAGTATTGCGATGTAAAGGCCTGGACTTGATTGTTATCATCGGCGGCAAGCATTCCGATTAGGCCAAAGCTGGTGCCACCCGACGATACTTGGTACGGAAAATACTGATAGTAGTAGGATCCGGCTCCGCCACGATTCATGAATTCACCGACGAACACCGCCTGCCACAACGCGCCTTCCAAGTCAACGATTGGCTCGTCGGGCGCTGCGCTTAGGTTAAACTCGGTGACGTAAATGGGAACGGTCTTGGGTATGCCTGCGTCGGCTACCCAACTGAAGATCGAATCAACTTGTCCCACTTCTTGAGGCACGAGCGACCAGTCAAGCGCCGCTTGATAGAACGGATAGTGCTCCATCGAGACGAAATTAAGTTGAGCTGACGCCTCGTGCGCTTTCAGATACGCATAGAACCGCTTAAGGAAGTCCGTATCGCCGGCCGAGTCTGCCCACGTTTGGACCCCATTGTACGAGGTCACAGGCCCCCCCAGCTTAACCAACGGATAGGATTTGTGGATCGTTGTTGCCCACTCTAGATACAGTGCCGCTTCGTCTTCGGGCGTTACCCACTGTCCGTCTGGTTCTTCGCCAAGTTCGACACCGAGAAACGGATAGCGCCGCCGGTTAAGGTAGGCAATCTCGGCTAGCGCGTTTTCCGGCGTGCTGTACAGCATCGGAACGGGGACCATCGCGTCCAGGCGCTGGGTCAGATTTCCTTGAAAGAAGTAGTCGAGTCCAATCTGCTCCGTCGCAGAGACCTCACCAGCTGTGCTATGCCATGGGTCATTCGAAGACACATAGACAGTTGTTTGGCTCTGATCGGGTGAATGGTGCACATAGTCCGTAAAGGTTCCGCTTGAATTCAAGGATCCCACGGCGATTTCATAGATCGCGTACCCCATTTTGTTTCTAGGATCACTCGAGCCGTGAGAGTCGTATGTGTAGGACGACTCCGTCATTAGAATGCGTACGTATTTCGCAGTGATGGCAGTTGAAGACAGCTTTAAAGTTGCGGTCCCGCCAATCGCAGATGAAACCTGACCGGTGGGGAAGGTGACCCAAGAGCCGTTTGTCGGGTCGTATAGGGGATCGTCTCCAGTCCAGTACTGAACCGAGTAGGAAACTGCGTACGGATTGGCCCACTTAATCTGAATGGCGTTGATGTTCATCGCCGATCCAAGATCCAGGAAAGCCCATTGAGGGTGCTCCGTATCCGGGTCGTGAGTGTAGGTGGACATCAGATACGGATTGCTCTTCCAGTAGGTGGTGGAATCTCCGTCGGTTAGATTGGAGTACGCGAGATTGCTGCCGTAATCGTATGTGGCTCCGCGGTGGGTAAGCGCGTAGCCGTAGCTGTCCGTAATCGGCTCCCCAACGGACGAACTTCCGACGAAGTATCCCTGGTTGTTTGCTGAGTCGCTCCACGTGCCCTTCGGATTCCAATGCCAGTCTTGAACATTCAACTCGGTGTATAGGCGGTACGAAAT
>Ga0206841_1067_pt1 | contig 23397 bp, 19 predicted proteins | sample Alteio_BWOrgCont_25_FD_152851 | JGI IMG/M metagenome (GOLD analysis project Ga0206841, IMG submission 152851) | Enriched cells from forest soil in Barre Woods Harvard Forest LTER site, Petersham, Massachusetts, United States -... | ecosystem: Environmental > Terrestrial > Soil > Temperate forest >... | reverse complement strand
GCCAAGTGGCGTAAACCACTGCGCATCAAATTTAAATTTATAATATTCAACAAAATGAAAAAATTATTAAAAGTTGCCTTAGTTGCAATATGCATTTTATCAACAGGCAGCTTTGCCCAGGCACAAGTAAAAATCGGCTATATTGCCGTTGACCAGGTAATGCAATTGATGCCCGAAACTAAAACGATAAAAGCCCAGGTAGATGCTTACAGCAAACAATTCCAGGATCAGCTTGACAAATTGACAAAATTAGCTAATGACGACATTGCGGCTTATCAAAAGGGCCAGGCAACAATGACGGATGCTGCGCGTATCGCGGCACAAGGTGAAATTAATGAGGTGCAAAAACGTACAGAGGAATACCGTAATACCGCGCAACAATCGGTAGAAGCAAAAGTGCAGGAGTTGATCAAACCAATAAACGATAAGATACATGCCGCGATTACTGCTGTGGCGAAAGAAAAGGGCTTTACCTATGTGTTGAATACATCTTCACCCGAAGGCGCTGAAATATTGATTGTAATGCCTGAAACCGATGATTTGATGGCTGCCGTTAAGGCTAAATTAGGCTTGACTGGCGCAGCGCCTGCTGCCGCTGCAAAATAAGCTGTAAAATATTTATAACGTAAAAGCGCCCTCAATACGGGGCGCTTTTTTTATTTTTGTATGATGGAAACAGGGAACCCCATAGGTATTTTTGATTCAGGCTATGGCGGCCTTACGGTTTTCCGCTCCATATTTGAGCAATTGCCGGGGTATGATTATATTTATTTAGGCGATACCGCTCGTGCGCCTTATGGAAACCGCTCGTTCCAGTCCATTCACCAATACACCTGGGAATGCGTGCAATGGCTTTTTGACAAAGGGTGCCCGCTGGTTATATTGGCCTGCAATACGGCCTCTGCCAAAGCCCTGCGCACCATACAGCAACAGGACCTGAAAAGTGTAGACCCGACAAAGCGGGTATTAGGCGTTATCCGCCCAACTGCCGCGGTGATCGGCAACTATACCCAAACTAAAGAAATAGGCGTGCTGGGCACCAAAGGAACGGTACAATCCGAGTCTTATTTGATGGAGATCGGTAAATTTTCCCCTGACGTAAAAGTTTACCAGCAGGCCTGCCCGCTTTGGGTGCCGCTGGTTGAAAACGGTGAGCATGATAAACCAGGCGCTGATTATTTTGTAAAACAATACCTTGATCAAATCCTGGCGCAATCGCCCAATATTGATACGCTTTTGCTGGCATGCACGCATTATCCGTTGTTGTTAGATAAGATCAAAGCTTATCTTCCTGCTCATATCCGGGCTATTCCGCAGGGCGATATAGTAGCCAACAGCCTGGTGCATTACCTGTACCGCCATCCCGAAATGGAAAGGTCACTCACAAAAGACGGCACCCAACAATTTTTTACCACCACCGATGATACCGCCGATTTTGACCACTATGCCGAATTGTTTTTTGGCATGCCGGTAAAATCGGGGTATGCAGAGGTGAAGTGTTGATTTTTTTTCCCCGCGCGTCATTGCGAGGAACGAAGCAATCCCTGCGCTTGCCAATCAATCTCCACAATGTTTGTTTGTAGGGAAATGCCGCTTGCTTTTCTCCAAACGATATTATTGTACAATGACTGTCTGTTGCAGAGATTGCTTCGTTCCTCGCAATGACGCGTCGTTTTAACTCATTCAACCCAATCTAACGTAATCAACTTAATCAACCATTCACTATCTTTACCTGCTAAAGCAAATACGTGAACTTTTACCTTACTTATATCCTAATCGCGATAGGGCTGTTTTTAATAACTGCTGTATTCACCCTGTTTGGCGTTTACGCCGAACGCAAGGTATCGGCGTTAATACAGGGCAGGCTTGGCCCCACCGAGACTGGTAAATACGGCACCCTACAAACATTTGCCGATTTGTTGAAACTTGTGCAAAAAGAACTCATCATCCCCGCGGCCGCTGATAAACTGTTATTTATACTGGCGCCTGGCATTATATTTATAGCGGTTTATATGGGTTTTGCAGCCTTGCCGTGGGCGCCGGGTTTAGCGCCGTCAAAACTTAACTTAGGCCTTTATTACATCTTCGCCATTATATCTATCGAAACATTGGGGATATTAATGGCCGGGTGGGGGTCGAACAATAAATACTCTATATTGGGCGCCATGCGGTCGGCAGCGCAAATTATTTCTTACGAGATACCTGCCGGTTTCGCTTTAATATCAGTAGTGATGATAGCCCAAACCTTAAACCTGCAGGATATAGCGGCGCAGCAGGGCATATTATCAACAGAAAAAGTAAAATTTTTAGGCTATTGGGATGTTTCATCAGCAGGCGGGTTATTGGCCTGGAATATTTTCAGGGCGCCGCATTTAATTATCGCGTTTGTGATATACTTTATTGCATCCTTAGCCGAAAGTAACCGCGCCCCGTTTGATATACCGGAGGCAGAGTCGGAACTGGTATCCGGTTTTCATACCGAATTTTCGGGGCTGCGGTTCGCGCTGGTTTTTTTGGCGGAGTATGGAATGATGTTCCTGGTATCAATGTTTGGCGCTATCCTGTTTTTAGGCGCGTGGAATACGCCGCTGCCAAATATAGGTTCCGTACATTTAGCGACATGGACAACCGGCACAGCCTGGGGGATGTTATGGATCACCCTGAAAACGCTGACATTGGTCGGCGTTCAAATGTGGATAAGATGGACATTGCCACGCCTGCGGGTCGACCAGCTAATGAACCTATGCTGGAAAGTATTAACCCCGCTGGCGTTTATATGTATGCTGGTATCGGGGGTATGGAGGATATGGCTGATGTAATTTAAAGATTGAAGATTAGTTATTAAAGATTAGTTAAATATTGTACAGAAAATAAATCAAGTTAATTCTTGAATCCCACGGAATCAAGGTTCAGACAATATATGTTAAAGAACGCACTCAATGGATTTATAACCGCATGGAAGGGCTTAACCCTCACCATCCGCCACCTTTTTGCTTCAAACGCGAGGCGAAAAGTTATCTCCGTGAGTGATGATAATTATTTTAAGCAGTTGGAAGGCACCAATACCATACAATATCCTCATCAAAAACTACCCGTGCCCGAAGTGGGCCGTTACCAGTTGGATGTGGAAATGGACGACTGTATAGTATGCGACCTTTGCGCCAAAATTTGCCCGGTAGATTGTATTACTATTGAATCCATAAAAGCTACCGAACTAATTGGCCATACATCTGATGGCAGCCCTAAACGTATCCATGCCGCCAAGTTTGATATTGATATGGCCAAGTGCATGTATTGCGGCCTTTGCACCATTGTTTGCCCAACAGAATGTATTGTAATGACCAATCAATACGATAAAAGCGTGTTTGAAATAAGCCAGCTAACTTACCAGTTTAGCGATATGACCCCCGAAGTTGCAGCCGAAAAGCGACAATTATTGGAGATACAACAAGCCGAAAAACAGGCCGCCAAAGAAGCGGCCATGAAAAATAATAGTCTATGAAAAGACAGATGAATTATTTACGAAGCGAATTCCCTCCCCACGGGAGTGGTGCGGCTGCTTGCGCGCAAAGGCAGGGAGGGGTTAGTCCGCTATGCCTCTTTGCGAAACCCCTCCCTACACCCTCCCAAGGGAGGGAATCGCGCGAGGCCCTGCTTTTTAATCTTTCTACCTGTCAAATGACAGGCCATTACGCTATGAAAAGCAGGGAGGACGGGGCATGACTTTAGTACGCGTGCTATTTTATGTAATGAGCTTTATTGTGCTGGCATCGGCGGTGTTTGTGGCATCGACGAAGAATTTAGTGCGGTCGGTATTTATATTTTTTATAACGCTGTTCGCGTTGGCGGGGCTCTATGTGTTGGCATTGGCCGACTTTGTGGCCATCACCCAGATCGTTATCTATGTAGGCGGTATTTTGGTGCTGATATTATTCGCGTTTATGCTATCAGGAAAGGAGACATTGAATACGCTGCAGCAGCAAAATAACCGCCTTTTAAGCATAGGTAGATTACCTGCATTAATATTGGCCGGGTTGTTTTTTATTGTAATGCTGAACGTGGTTTTTAAAATAAATGCCGATAATTTAAACTGGATAAAAGACGCTGTACGGACAAATATAGTAATTACCCCAAACGCGTTGGTTACCGATAATATCGGCATAAATTTGATGACGAGGTATTTACTGCCGTTTGAAGCTATATCCATTTTGCTGATGATAGCCTTGGTTGGTGCGGCCCATTTATCGCGAAGGGAGGAAACAGAATGATAAGCCTGACCGATTTTTTAATAGTAAGCGCAGCCCTGTTTTGCATAGGTTTATACATGATCGTATCTAAACGCAATGCCATACAAATATTAATAGGCATTGAGCTGATGCTGAACGCTGCCATATTAAACCTGGTGGCCTTTGGCAAATACGACAGCCTGAACAACAGCGGGCAGGTGTTTGCCCTGTTCGCTATTGTGCTGGCCGCCGCCACAACTGCCGTGGCCCTGGCTATTATTTTAAACGTTTACCGGCGGTATAAGACGATTGATCCGGAGGAAGTAAATAAATTGAGGGATTGAAGTATGAGGTCGACATTGATAATCATACTTGGAATTTGCTTTTCATTTATCTGTAAAGCACAGGTTGATACATCTTTAAATTATTTAAATGAGAGTAAACTTTATGTACTAGATGGGATTTTAACTCCGAAAGAAGCAATCAAGTCAGAAAATATTCTGATTAGACAAGTTGTAAGCAGAGAAGATATTTATAAAATGATGTCTGGTGTGAGACCAGGTTTAGATAGTATTATAGTTATTGTAACCAGGCAAGCTGCTATTAAACAATATCAAGAAAAATTAAGCTCATTTTCGGAAAAGTATAAAAACTACTTAGAAACTTGGCATAATAATGATGAAGATTTTACTTATTCTTTAAATAAAAATTTATGGATTGGTAGGTCTGATGAAGTAATTAAGATATTATATAATATCCCTAAAGAAAAAATCATAAGGGTCGATTTTAATGAAAAACTATCGGCATTCGCTGACAATAAACGGTTGATGATTACAACAAAATAAAATGAAATTATTACTAATCATTTTCTTAGCTGTCTCGCTAAACTCGTTTGCGCAAACCCGGGACAGTCTCAACCGCCGATCAGCACGGAGAATTGCTTCTATTGAAGCGCCCCCATTGCCGGAGCCGATGCTGATAGTTAATGAAAAATTATACAATAGTGCATTGGAAAGCATTGACGCGCGAACGATCATTAATATGCAGGTTACCAGCGATTCATCGTCGGTATCTGCCACGCGCGGGAGAAAAAGCCGCAAAACTATTTTTATTATTACAAAGCCTTTCGCTGTCAAATCCTACCAGGAAAAATTAGGCGCGGTTTCAAGGGAATATCAAAGTTATTTAAAAGAGCATAACGGGAAAGACGACGATATACAATATATCCTGAACAATGACCCGTTGGAAAACAAGGGAAATGAAACGGCAAACGTGTTGTATAAACTTCCGCCCGAAAAAATAATAGGGGTAACCTTTACAGAACGCCCCATGCCGAACGGGATTGGCAGCCAAAAAGTAGTGATTATAGACGCAAAAGCACATGAATAAAATGGTTACAAACAAAAAAAGGCATCATTGCGAGGTGGGTGTCATGCTGAGGCACTCGAAGCATGTGCGTAAAGGCTTTTGCCCGCTTAGTCTTCGAGTGCCTCAGACTGACAACGCTCTTTTAGGCTTTTTCCAGATTCGCAATAACGCTTCATTTATAAACAATTAAACTTGCAAACATACCTCTCATCCGAAGATTCATTGATCCTGCTTTACGCGTTGGGCGCTGTGCTGTTGCCCCTGCTTGCGTTTGCGGTTAATTGCTGCCTGCCGGGCAGGGGCAATAAACTTTCGGGGTGGGTATCAGCAGGGGCAATTTTATTAAGCTGTATTTTATCCATACTGGTATTTGCCGGCACCTGGAACAAGCATACCATCCATTTGCAGCAAAACTGGTTTGCCGTTGGGTTTACGCGGATATACGCGGGTGTGTTATTAAACAACCTGTCGGCGCTGATGCTGGTATTGGTTTCGGTTATCGCTTTGCCGGTGCATATCTACTCAACCGCCTATATGAAAAATGATGAGCGGTATAAACGTTATTTTACCTGGCTCAGCTTTTTCTGTTTCAGTATGCTGGCATTGGTGGTTACCGATAACCTGCTGTTGTTCTATGTATTTTGGGAGTTGGTTGGCTTTTCATCCTACCTGCTCATCGGTTTTTGGTTTACTAAGGAAAAAGCCATACAGGCCAATAAAAAAGCCTTTATCATGAACCGCATCGGTGATGTGGGTTTATTGATCGCCATCCTTGTAATTTTTGCCCAATACCGCACCTTTGATATCCTGCAACTTTTTGGCGAGGGCGGTTTTGTCAGCCAGTCAATGATCAAATTCGGGTTTTGGATAGGGCCGACAAGGGCTTTGCCCGTAGTATGGCAGCATGTTGTTTTTGTTGGAATATTGTTAGCTGTCGCGGCTAAATCGGCACAATTCCCGCTGCATACCTGGCTGCCCGATGCTATGGAAGGCCCGACCTCCATATCCGCGTTTATTCATGCAGCTACTATGGTAGCGGCGGGGGTATTTTTGCTGGGCCGTGTTTACCTCGTATTCACTCCTGATGAGTTGGATATACTGGCCGCCATTGGCTGCTATACCGCGTTTATGGCCGCTACCATAGCGCTTACGCAAAACGATTTAAAGCGCATACTGGCTTATTCCACCATATCCCAGTTAGGTTATATGATCATGGCGATGGGCATCGGGGCTTATTCCTCGTCGATATTTCATTTGGTGACACATGCCTTTTTTAAATGCCTGCTGTTTTTGGTAGCGGGTATCGTCATCCACCAAATGGAGCATATTAAGGAGGACAATAATTTAGACATCGATCCTCAAAATATTCTAAATATGGGTGGCCTGCGTAAAAAGCTGCCATTTACTTTTATTGCCGCCATTATCGGCAGCCTGGCGTTGATCGGCCTGCCGCTTACTTCGGGCTATTTATCAAAGGATGGTATTTTAATACAGGCTTTCGACTGGTCGGACGGCAAAAGCTTTGCTTATAAACTAATCCCTATCGGCGCGGTGCTGACTACCTGGCTTACCGCTTTTTACGTAGTGCGCATGATGGTAAAAGTATTTTTTGGTGATCTTAAACTTCAAAAAGCGCATCAGCATATTAATGTACACATCAGCGATGGCGGATGGCAATATAAATTACCATTGGTGATACTGGCAATTGCCTGTTTGTTCCCGTTGTTTTCGCCTAACCCATTAATTTATGAGCAGGCCTGGTTATTTAACGGGTTAACGCCTGCCATACACTTAGAAAGGGTGGACATATACCATACCATTATCCCTGCGCTGGTAAATGTTTTAAGCTTGTTTGTTATGTATGCCGGGTATGCCATTTATGTAAAACGAAAAAATCATATTTTCCCGCAAAGCGGTTTTTTATATGACTTAAGTTATAAACAATGGTATTTTGATGAAATTTATAATGGGTTTATCGTAAAGCTGGTTTTATTGGCAAGTAATATATTGGCCTGGTTTGACAGGAACATCATTGACGGCATCATCAACCTGCTGCCAAAAATAACATTGCTCATCGCAAAGCTAAGCGCCTGGTTTGATCATTATATTATTGACGGCATTATACATTTGCTAACCCGTGCGGTTGAAAGTATTGGCAATTTTGTGCGTAAATTTCAGGGCGGCAAAATTCAATATTATTTATTTAGTATGCTGGTGATTATATTGGCGCTGTTTATTTTGAAAACCCTGATCTGAACCTGATGAAGATATTAACATTACTCATATTTATCCCCCTGCTATTCGGCCTCGTCATCGCTGTGATGCCGTCCAAATATCGCGGCAGCTTTAAGTTTATTACGCTGGCGGCTACGCTGGTACAGTTGTGCATGGCTGTTTGGATATATATGCACTTTCAAAACGGACCGGCTTTTGGGGGCGTTATGCACGAGGACGAGTTCCAGTTTGTGCAAAAACTGCCGTGGATAAACCTTAACCTGGGCGGTATGGGCAAAATGCAGATAGACTACTTTGTGGGGATAGACGGCATATCTGTAACCCTGCTGATAATGACCTCGTTTATTTTGGTTATCGCCGCCTTATCGTCATGGGAGATAAAAAGCAATTTAAAAGGCTTTTTCGTGCTGTTTTTGATATTGGATATGGCTGTTCTGGGCGTGTTTTGCTCACTGGATTTCTTCCTGTTCTATATTTTTTACGAGTTAATGCTGTTGCCGTTATACTTTTTAATAGGCATGTGGGGCGGCGCCCGGCGCGAATACGCGGCTATAAAGTTCTTCCTTTATACGCTGTTCGGCTCCGTATTTATGCTGCTGGTAATGATCGGTTTGTATCTGTCCGTTAAAGACCCGGCTACAGGCGCCCATACGTTCAACATGGTGCAAATGATGAACCCTGCCAATTATCCGCATGATAGTATATTTTCGGTTTATAACGACCTGCGCATTTTTGGTGTACCTGCCCGTACGCTTGGTTTTGTTGTGCTGGTTATCGCGTTTGCCATCAAAGTACCCGTGTTCCCCTTACATACCTGGCTGCCCGACGCGCATGTGGAAGCGCCAACCCCGGTATCCATCATTTTAGCGGGTATCCTGCTAAAAATTGGCGGTTATGGAATTATCCGGGTATGCGTCAGCATTTTCCCGGATGTAGCTTACTTTGGCGCTTTCTGGCTGGGGCTGTTGGGTGTTATATCCATTTTATACGGCGCTCTTAACGCGCTGGCCCAGCGCGACCTGAAACGAATGATAGCTTATTCGTCCATATCGCAAATGGGATTTGTTTTGTTAGGGATAGCCTCACAATCAGCCGAGGGCATAAGCGGCGCGGTAATGCAAATGGTAAGTCATGGGTTTTTAGCTACCATGCTGTTCTTTTTGGCAGGGGTGGTTTACAACCGGGTGCATGACCGTGATATTTACAACTTTAAGGGATTGGGCAGTTTAATGCCAAAGTACACCATATTTATTATGATCGCTTTTTTCGCGTCGCTGGGCTTGCCGGGGTTTTCGGCATTTATCGGCGAGGCGTTTTCGTTAATGGGGGTTTTCAAATCACCGTCAACAAACGGCCTGGTGCCTTATTGGGTTGCGGTATTAGGCGCTACGGGGATATTATTAAGCGCCGCCTATTTTTTATGGACCTTGCAGCGCATGTTTTTCGGCCAGCTTACCCTAAAAGGCGGTGAGGTTTGGAAAACGGCCCTAACCGACCTCAACCCCCGCGAGATCATCACCTTATTGCTATTAGCTGCACTGGTATTGGTTTTAGGCCTGATGCCATCGCTGGTATTTAGTAAGATAAATGAATCCGTTTTATTGTTGGTGCAATTTTTACAGCGATAAAATTCTTTCGAAAATAGTTATGGAAAAACGTCCGTCCCTGCATCCTGTAATAAAATCAACAAGAATTGTTCACCTAACCAGCAAGGCCATGTTTAAAAAATTATTATTTACTATCAGCGTTATTTTTATCGCGGTAGCCGCAAAGGCGCAGGAAAGCCCCAAAATCGATTCAAGGATCCAAAAAGTTGTTGTGTTTTTAAACAGCGCGCAAATAACCCGGGTAGCTACGGCCAATGTAGCTATCGGCACATCCACTTTAACTTTTACCAGTCTTTCGCCCGGTATTGATGTGCAGAGTATACAGGTACATGCCAATGGCGAATTTACCATACTATCTGTTAAGCACGAACTGAGTTTTTTAAACCAGCAGGTTAAACAAAAGAATATAGAAGACCTGCAGGCGCAGCAAAAAGCAATACAGGATAAAATAGCAGCCCAAAACAGTTTGCTTGACGTAGACAAGGAAGAGGAGGGGATGCTGCAAAAAAACCAGGTAATAAGCGGCGCCAATGTTAACCTGGATGTTACTAAATTGCAACAGGCGCTTGATTTTCAAACATTCCGGTTGACAGAAATTAAGAAGCGGGAGCAAACGGTCAATGCCCAAATTGCCGCGTTGAATACCGAACTGCAAAAATATAACAGGCAAATAGCCGACGTTAACAAAGGCAACAGCACAGCTACAAGTAATATTTTGGTAACCGTTTCTTCAAAAACTGCTTTACAATCAGAATTTACCTTAAACTACGTGGTAAATAATGCAAGCTGGTACCCTACTTACGACATCCGCGCCAAAAATGTAAACAGTCCTATAAGCATTGCCTATAAAGCCAATGTAACACAACAAAGCGGCGAGGATTGGAAGAATATAAAACTGACCTTATCAACAGGTAACCCTACAGTTAGCGGTAGCAAGCCGTCACTGAACCCTTATTTCCTTAATTTTGGAATGTATAGCGCAGGGCAGCCAGGTTCGATCACCAAAGTTAGCGGGCGCTTGACAAGCAGGGAAGATGGGTTGCCGATACCGGGGGTAACTATAAAAGTAAAAGGTACTTCCATTGGCGCTACCTCTGATGCCGACGGTAACTATTCTATCCAGATACCTCCGGGAAATCAAATATTGGTATATACTTATGTCGGTTATCAGCAGGAGGAGCGGTCTGCCAGTTCTTCCATAATAAATCTAAATTTAGAAGCAAATAATACACAATTGGGTGAAGTTGTCGTTACTGGTTACGGCACTTTGGAGGGAAAAGTAGCAGGTTTGCAAACAACTAAGGCACGTTTAAACGGCAGAGATTATGCAGGCGGAACAATGGCCGTTGCTGTTCAGCAAATTGAGAATCCAACCAGTATTGAATTTAATATCGATAACCCATATTCTATCCCCAGTGATGGCAAACAATATTTAGTAGAAATAAACCAGGTTGACCTGCCCGCCGCTTATCAATATTATGTAGCGCCAAAATTGAGCACCGATGTTTTTTTAACCGCCCAGCTAACAGACTGGAACAAGTATAATTTCCTTTCGGGCGAAGCCAATTTATTTTTTGAGGGGACATTTATCGGGAAATCATTAATAGATACCCGCGCCACTACCGATACCTTAAATTTGTCGTTAGGGGTCGATAAAAATATTGTAGTTACCCGCACATCCCAAAAAGATTTGACCGAAAAGCAAACTTTAGGCTCCAGTAAAAAGGAAACCAAAAACTGGCTGATCGACGTAAAAAACCGCAAAAGCCAGCCTGTAAATTTATTGGTTGAAGACCAGGTGCCGGTTTCACAAAATTCAGCCATCGAAGTTGAAACACAGGAACTGACCGGCGGAAAATTAGATAAGGAAACCGGGAAAGTAGGCTGGAGTTTTGTACTAAATCCAACTGAGGAGAAAAAATTACAGTTAAAATACCAGGTGCGTTATCCTAAAAATCAAAGCGTAATAGTTCAATAGCCCATGCACGACCTGCTGCCCTACATATCCGTACAGCTAACCAATATTTTGGACAGCATGGCCTTTTTTATGCCCGAGCTTTGTTTGGCTATGCTGTTCCTGACGGTGTTGGTAACGGATATGATATTCGGGAAAAGTTCTGAAAAATTATGCCGTATAGTGGCTTATGCAGGTATGCTATTGGTGATATTTAAAGACCTGCAGCAGGTAGCCCTGGTGCTGAATAAAACACATTTTTTATTCGGCGATATGCTGATGCTCAATCATACAGCATTGGTTTTTAAGTTTATTATTGATGTTTTGGCCTTTATTCTGCTGCTTTATTTTGCCTGGGACGATAAACTAAGCTCACACCCCAAAAGATTATCAGATTTATATAGCATCACCATTGGATCTGTTTTTGGGTTGCATTTAATGGTGATGGCTGTTAATCTGTTGTCTGTCTATTTAGCTATCGAGATGGTTTCCATTGCATCCTATTTAATGGTGGCCTATCGGTCAGAAAATGCGTTCAGTAGCGAGGCGGGGTTAAAATATGTATTGTTTGGCGCGGCTTCATCGGCTATAATGTTGTACGGTATATCGTTGTTATATGGTTTTAGTGGGTCGCTTAGTTTATTTTCAGAAAATTTGATGCAGGGGTTGGCACAGGCCAATGCCCTGGGTGTGTCCTTTGCCGTGGCACTGGTATTGATAGGCATTGGTTTTAAATTGTCATTTGTGCCAGCGCATTTTTGGGTGCCCGATGTTTACCAGGGCGCGGCGACACCTGTAACCGCCTATTTATCAACCCTGCCAAAAATAGCCGCGTTTGGTTTGCTGGTCAATTTTTTAACGCCTTTTATCTTTTTTCTCAAGCTTGGAACTATAGATTTTCAACTGATCCTGTCGGTAATTGGTATCATTACCATGGTAGCGGGCAACTTCGCGGCGGTAATGCAAACCAATGTAAAACGTATGCTGGCCTATTCCAGTATAGGCCATACCGGTTTTGCATTGATGGCTATAGTTACCTTTACGGCGCAGGGTATTGGGGCCTTAACGTATTACCTTGCGGTGTATGGCCTGGCCAATATCGGCGCATTGGCATTGGCTACCTACTTTGCTAACCAAACAGGGGCTGAAGATTTAGAAGGCTACAAAGGCCTGGGTGTTAAATACCCGGCGGCATCGGTGTGTTTTGTAATTGTATTGATATCATTAACAGGGCTACCTTTTACCGCGGGCTTTACGGCTAAGTTATTCGTGTTTTCGGCAGTATTTAGCGTCTACCAGCAATACCACGATGTTTGGCTGTTATTGCTGATGATCACCGGGGCCGTAACTACGGTGGTATCTTTATTCTATTATATTAAGATACCGCTGTATTTGTTCCTAAAAAAGGGAGATGTAAGTACAAATTCAATTACACGCTCAAACTATATTGTAATTTTCTCAATAATCATAGCTTTAATACTCTTGTTTTTAGGGATTTTCCCCGACAGGTTACTTGACTATTTGTAAATTTCATAATTCAACCTGAATTTAAATGAGATTTTAGCATTTATTTGATTTTTATATGATTTAAATCATAATTTACGACGTTTTTTAAACAAATATCATCGTATTTCATGAAACGCTACTTTCCTTTTTTTATAATCCTCTGCATTTTAGCATTAACCTTTATTTTCCCATCTGTCGACTTTAAAAAGGGCGCTAACCCAAACTTTAATACGGGCGATATTGCCTGGATGCTGATGTCGACCGCGTTGGTTTTGATAATGACCCCCGGACTCGCCTTTTTTTACGGCGGAATGGTAAATAAAAAAAATGTGATTTCTACCATGCTGCAAAGCATTATCTGTATGGTTATTATTACCATAATATGGGGCATATTTGGTTTTAGCCTGGCATTTGGCGATAGTTTTCACGGTTTGATCGGCAATCCCTCCACGTATTTTATGATGAAAGGCATGCTGGGCAATGCCACATGGAAACTGGCGCCTACGATACCATTGCTGTTATTTGCCATGTACCAGCTAAAATTCGCTATTATAACCCCCGCGCTTATAACAGGGGCGTTTGCGGGCAGGATACGTTTTAATTCCTATATCATTTTTCTATGCCTGTTCTCTATCTTCATATTTTCGCCATTGGCCCATTGCACCTGGCACCCCGATGGTTTGCTGAGTAAATTAGGTGTGCTTGATTTCGCGGGCGGCACGGTTGTACATATGTCTGCCGGCTGGGCTGCTTTAGCTTCTGCACTATATTTAAAAAAACGCCACGAGGCTAACCACGCGCCCGCCCGTATTACTTATGTAATGATAGGGACGGGCCTGTTATGGTTTGGCTGGTTTGGTTTTAACGCAGGTTCGGCGTTTGGAGCTAACCAACTGGCTGTAAATGCTTTGGCTGCAAGTACAACCGCGTCGGCGGCGGCAGGCTTATCATGGATATTTTTTGACATGCTGCGTGGCAAAAAACCGTCGGCAATGGGTACATGTATTGGCGCCGTTGTGGGATTGGTTGCCATAACCCCGGCCGCGGGTTATGTTTCCATACCCCATTCATTGGCTATCGGTATTATTTCGGCCGTGATCAGCAATTTAGTGGTGGAATGGCGCACACGCACTTCAATTGATGATACGCTTGACGTATTTCCATGTCATGGCGTTGGCGGTATGGTAGGTATGCTGCTTACGGGTGTATTTGCGCACACAAACGTAAACCCGGCCAATACAACCGGTAACGGCCTGTTTTTTGGCGAAACACATTTGTTTTACGTGCAATGTATCGCCATGGTAGTGGTTTCTATTTATGCTTTTTTCGGTTCACTGTTATTATTGAAAATAACAGATATGATATCGCCCCTGCGCGTTTCTGCCGAAGATGAAGAGACCGGGCTGGATATAAGCCAGCATGGCGAAAGGCTGTAAACATTACAAAACACGAAAATAAATCTTGTCTGGGTTAGCTATTCGCCTATACAAATTTATTAGAGGAGGCACCTCCGGAGCCTTGTATTCTTATTTTGATATCTATAAACACGGGGCTCCGTTGGAGCCAGGTATCGCTAAGCTTAGACTCCAGCGGAGTCTGGTGTTTATAGAAAAACTCAAACCAACTGTTTGGGCTCCATAGGAGCCTCCTTAATTCGTATTATTATTTTAATGCGTTTGTATGGTCGCTCATCAATAATAAATTCGCCCGCTGAAGGTTTTGCATATATTAGCGTAAACTAATATATTCGTTCTATCGATTTGAATCAATAGTTCCCTCTTAACTTTATATGCCTGGATATATAAAATATATACGTTTTATTGCGCCCGTAGCAATATTATTGTTATGCAGCACACTTTTACATGCGCAACAAATTACCGGCAGGATCATTACGCTGCAAGTGGCAAACCGATAGCAGGCGCTAATATTTATTTAAACGGCACTTACCAGGGTACTTCATCAAACAGCGGAGGGAACTTTATAATTTATAGTGCCGAACGGCACATCCCGCTTATTGTGAGTTATGTAGGGTACGAATCGCAAACAATTGCTGATTATGCGGGGAAAAATTTAACCATCTCATTAAAACGTAAGGCCAATGAACTAAAGGAGGTGACTATCGGTTTCAGCACGATGAGCCGCGAGGAGGAAATGCGGATATTTTTGCGGGAGTTTATCGGTGCGCCAGCCCATGATTGCAGCGTCAGTAATCCTGATGATATATCATTCCAATACAATAAAAAAGCATCTCGGCTTGAAGCCAGCGCCGACGCGCCATTGATCATTTACAATAAAAAGCTGGGCTATAAGATCACTTACTTTTTATCATCTTTTACTTACCTCCCTATGGAAGTTTCATTCCAGGGGAATTATTTTTTTACGGAAGATACAATCGGCCTTAAACCAAAGGAAGTGAAAGCGGTATTAAAAGCCAGGGATAACGTCTATTTCGGATCGCGGATGCATTTTATACGTTCGTTATGGGCAAATACGCTCGGTGTTGAAGGGTTTGACGTGGTTACCGCACCGCCTCCCGCAAGTTATAATAGCAATATAATTCTTGATGAAGGAACTAAACCTGTACACTACAATGACCTTGCAGTAATCAAGAACGGTGAAAAGTATATAAAGTATTATAACAATTTATATATCACATATATGACGGGAAAAACCAGGCTGGAGCAGAGGAAACCGAATAGTGTAACATTTATAGCCGAAAATGGATTTTACGATCCCAATATTGTATGGATGGGGGACATGGGGGCACAGCGCGTTGGACAGATGCTGCCGTTTGAATTTAAACCATCGTCCAACCGTTAAAGATTTGCGCCCGAAGATACTTGCCAGACAATGAAAAACTATTTGCATATATTAAACCAAACTAATATATTCGTTTAGTTGATTGCAAATCAGCCTGATACCTGTAGCTATCAACCTTAAGCATGAAAAAGATATACCTGTTTTTCCTGTTCTTAATTTACGTGGGGCATGTGCTTGCCCAGCAGAAGGTTGCGGATATGAGTTTGGCAAATTTGTTAAACTTACAGGACAGCCTGCATACCCGCCTGCCGGTTGAAAAAGTGTATCTACAATTAGATAAGCCTTATTATACATTAGGCGATACTTTGCGCTTTAAATCTTATTTATTGGATGCTGATCTACTTACGCCCTCCATCCGTAGCGGCTTACTGTATGTTGAATTGGATGACGAAAGCGCCAAAATGGTAAGGCAGATAATGGTTCCTGTTGTAGCCGGGTTAAGTTGGGGCGATATGCCGTTAACTGCCGGTAACATCCCCGAAGGCAGCTATACTATTAGGGCCTATACCAACTGGATGCGCAATTTTGGTGAGGATTATATTTTTAAAAAGAACATCTACCTGTCACGCGCAAATAACACATCAACATTAATAAAAGCCGATTTTAAATTGGCTAATACGGAGGGTAAAAACAAGGTAGAGGCCAGCCTGCGCTTTAATACATTAAATAAACGCCCGATAGTTTTACAGGATATGCAGCTCCGCGTTTTAAACGGTACGCATTCGCTGTTGAAAGCAAAATCAACCACGGGCTTTGATGGTACGATGAATTTAAGCTTCGAACTGGCCGATAAAACAGTCCTCAAAAACCTGTCGCTACAGGGTATGCAAACCGGCAAGGGCGCGGACACCACAAAAATCAATATCCCTATAACCATAAATCGTCCCGAAAACACCGACCTGCAATTTATGCCCGAGGGCGGAAACTTAGTCGGTGGCATTCCAGCCAAAATAGGTTTTAAAGCCATTGGCGAGGATGGGAAAGGCACAGACGTATCGGGAAGCATTTATAACAGTAAACAAGAGGTCATAACAACGTTTAAGTCAGCCCATAAAGGCATGGGTAGTTTTGAGTTACCACCTGTGGCGGGGGAAAGCTACACCGCCAAACTCGACTTGCCCAACGGGACGATGAAAAGCTATGTTTTGCCACCTATAAATGCGTCGGGGACAACGTTGCGTATAAATCAAGCTTGTGAAGACTCATTAGAAGTAGTATTGAATTTACAACCTAACCCGGTTACCGCGCCTGCACATGGTACCTATTACGTGGTTGGGCAATCGCGGGGTACGGTTTGTTATGCCGCATCGTTTGTTTTTAAAAATGCCGCGACCAGAATTAAAGTAGCAAAAATCTTTTTCCCGACCGGAATAGCCCGTTTTACCCTGCTGAATAATCAATACCAGCCGCTTAATGAACGAATAGTTTATGTAGATCATCATGATGAGCTAAATATTCGTATAACACCCAATAAACAAAACTATGCGGTGCGCGACAGTATAGCATTAAATATCGTAGTCACTGATAAAGCCGGAAAACCAGTGCAAGGCGATTTTTCGTTAGCTGTAACTGATGACAGCCAGGTAAGGACGGACAGCCTGGGCAGCAGCATCGAAAATAATTTATTACTATCCTCGGATCTGAAAGGTGACATTGAAGACCCCGCGTACTATTTAAAACCTAATCCGCAAAATATTGAAGCATTAGATAACCTGCTGCTGACACAAGGCTGGGTAGGCTACGATTGGAAGCAAATAACAGCGGCCAAAATACAACCCCCACAATATTTACCCGAAGCCGAATTTACAATAACGGGTAAGGCCCTGAACGCTTTCGATAAAGGTGTTGAAAATGTGAAGGTAAATTTGATGTCGCCGAGCCCGTTTTATACTGCCGATGCCATTACAGATAAGCAGGGAAACTTTACATTTAAAGGCGATTTGGCACCGTCCGATTCTACAGCATACATATTACAGGCAAAAAGAAAAAACGGGGGCTCTAATATTACTATTGACATAAACAAATCCGCTCCTCCTCAATTTGCCCCGCAAGTCAGAAGAATTGCACCGTGGTATGTAAACAGCGATACGCTGATGCTAAAAAGCATTGATGATCATATAACCGAAAAATTGGCCAGCGATAAAATGCAATTTAGCGGTAAATTGTTAAAGGATGTTGTTATCCAGGACAAAAGGATTATAACGGATTCGTTTAACCTGAATGGCTCGGGGGCAGATTTTGTATTTGATGAAGAAACCATACAAAAGGCAGGCAAACAATCGCTTAGGGATTTTTTATTGAAGCATTTTAAAGGTTTTCATGCCAGGCCTTATAGAGGCCGTGAAATTTATTCCTACGATGATCGTTGGGTGTGCGTGATTGCAAACGGGGCAAGGGTATCTTCTTACTTTTACCTGAACGCCGTAATGACAGAGCAAGTAAAAGGAATTGAAATAATGAGTACTTACGCTTATACAAATCAATACATGGCCAGGTTTTTCACCTTAGGCTCCGGGGCGAATCCCGACCCTGTATTTATTGAGGTTACAACCTTTGGCGGAAACGGGGCCTTTATCAATAAAACCCCCAATATGGCGGTTTACATGCCGCTACCGTTTACGCTGCCAAAGCAATTTTACCGCCCGCGGTACACAGTTAACAATAAAACTGCCAATGCAGGCAATGACCTGCGCTCCACCATACATTGGGAACCCAATATCATAACCGATAAAAACGGCAAAGCCACCATATCCTTTTACGCCAGCGACAGGCCAAATAGTTATACGGTGATTATGGAGGGCAGTGATATGAAAGGGAATATTGGGAGCGTGGTGCAAAAGTTGGGAGCGGGTAAAAATTCACCGTAAACACGCATTAGGGATAGCAGCGGATACCGGCCTGTGGTTAAGGCCTGTAGGCGTATGAGCGGATAGCCCGGCCCCGATCCTTCATCGGGGAATGCCAAAACAAAACCTGTTCAAAATCTCCTCATCAATATTAAATATCCCCTTCATATTCACATTCCCAATTTTTTACCCCTCGTTTTACCTAACAAAATGTTCATAATTACTTCACAATTAATACCAATTTGTGACAATCAATTTAACATTCTTAACGTTAATTTTATAACTTTGCGCACTCATTACCAATCATGAGCGATCAGATTAAACATGAATGCGGTGTGGCATTTATCCGCCTTTTAAAGCCACTGTCCTTTTATCAGCAAAAATACGGCACTGCGCTGTATGGCTTGAACAAGCTTTATCTTTTGATGGAAAAACAGCATAACCGGGGCCAGGATGGCGCGGGCGTTGCTACCATTAAGCTGGATATTGCGCCGGGCAAGCGGTACATCAGCCGTCACCGGTCGATGGCGCAAAACGCGGTTGCCGATATTTTTGAGTATATCCAGAAGAAATTTGCCGATATACAAAAGGAAACCCCTGAAAAAATGGCCGACGCGCAATGGCTGAAAGATAATGTGAGTTTTGTGGGCGAAGTATTGCTGGGCCACCTGCGCTACGGTACCCACGGTAAAAACAGCATTGAAAGCTGTCACCCGTTTTTACGGCAGAACAACTGGATGACGCGTAACCTGGTTATTGCGGGTAACTTTAACATGACCAATGTTGATGAATTGCTGCAGCAATTATACGACCTGGGCCAGCACCCGAAAGAAAAAGCGGATACAGTTACCGTGCTGGAGAAGATGGGCCACTTTATCGACACCGAAAACCAGGGGTTGTTTGACCAGTATAAACGAGAAGGGTTGAATGACAATATGGAGATCAGCAAGCTGATAGCCAACGATATGGACGTGGCAAAAATACTGCGGAAATCTGCCAAGAACTGGGATGGTGGCTATACGATAGCCGGTATTTTAGGACATGGCGATGCCTTTGTAATGCGCGACCCGGTCGGGATACGGCCGGCTTATTATTATTATAATGATGAGATAGTAGTAGCCGCTTCTGAGCGTCCTGCATTGCAAACCGCCTTTAACATCCCTATTGATGATATTAAGGAAATAAAGCCCGGCTATGCGCTTATTGTAAAAAAGAACGGCAAGATAACCGAGGACATGTTTAGCGAGCCGGTTGAAAAGAAAGCCTGTTCATTTGAACGTATCTATTTTTCGCGCGGCAGCGACGCTTCAATTTACAGGGAACGCAAGCAATTAGGCAGGTTGCTTTGCCCGCAGATATTGAGCGCGGTTGACCATGATATGAAAAATACAGTATTCTCTTACATACCTAACACAGCCGAAGTGGCTTTTTATGGCATGGTTGAGGGAATACATAAATATATTAAAAAGTACCAGCGCGATAAGTTACTGAACCGCGAAGATAAGATAAGCGAAGAAGAGTTAACAGAAGTGTTATGCCTCGCCCCGCGTGTAGAGAAGATAGCCATAAAGGACGTTAAGCTACGCACATTCATCACCCAGGATGCAGATCGCAGCGAAATGGTAGCCCATGTTTACGATACTACATATGGCCTGATAAAAAATGGTGCGGATACATTAGTGGTACTGGATGATTCGATAGTAAGGGGAACAACGCTGAAGCAAAGTATCCTGAAAATACTGGACCGTTTAGGCCCAAAAAAAATTGTGGTGGTTTCATCCGCACCGCAAATCCGTTATCCTGATTGTTATGGTATCGATATGTCGCGTATGGGCGAGTTTGTCGCTTTTGAGGCTGCTATAAGCTTGCTGAAAGAGGCGGGTAAAGAGAATGTTATTGTAGAGGTTTACCAAAAATGCAAGGATAGCGCTGACTTACCTAAGGAAGACGTTACCAATTATGTAAAAGCCATTTATGAGCCTTTTACAGATCAACAAATATCTGACCGTATTTCAAAAATTGTTACTCCAAAAGAAATAAAAGCTAAGGTAGAAGTGATCTATCAAACCTTAGAAAACCTGCATAAAGCCTGCCCAGACCATACCGGCGACTGGTATTTCAGCGGCGACTACCCAACTCCCGGCGGCAATAAAGTAGTTAACCGCGCATTTGTAAACTGGATGGAAGGGAAGAATCAACGGGCGTATATGTAGGGTAGTGATTAGTAACTGGTGATTAGAGATTAGTTAATGCAATGTAAACACTCGTAATTGCCTAACTATTTATAAATTAGCCTAATGGAATCAAAGTTTAAGTTTTGGGCTTATTTTATGGCACTTATTGCCATATTCTTTTCCTTTCTTTTATTAAGTATCGTATTTTCCGGAAATATCTTTAATCCCAAAACGCCTGAACTTGTCCTAATAGTAATTGGTTTGTTCTTCAGTTTTGTTTGGAGTTGGTTGGTGTTTGGAGAATTAAGGTCTAAAGCAATTTATATAAAATTTGGCTACAGTAGTTTTGATGTGAAACGCTACTTGAGTTTAGGGCCATCAAAAACATATCTTTTGAATGATATAGATGGTTATAAAATATCTTTTTTATCATCCAATTCCGGCACTTACGAATATTTGTACCTGATGAATGGCGACAAAAAAGTAATTAAACTATCGGAATTCTATCATAAAAATTTTAAAGAATTAAAGCAGGAAGTTATTTCACAAAATGTTAATGATTTAGGATTTGAACGGTTTAATTATCTTAAAGAGTTCAAAGAAATCTTCCAAAGCAATTCAACTAATCATTAATCTCCAACCGCTAATCACTAAACACCAAACTGCCTTAAATGATGATCTAAATGTTTCCAGTTAAGCCGGCTCCATTCATCTCCTTTAAATGTGCCAAAAAATGGGTGGGGATATTTGGCTAAGCCTCCGGGGCCTTTTATTAAGGCGCTTTTTATAAGCGCGATAAATTTTTCTTTTTCCTCATTAAAATTCCGGTCACCCGTTATTTCGGCTTGCTTAAAGGTAGGTATGTGGCGGTCAAGTTTATCAACCTTTACAACTTATTGCCATCACGAAATAGGCGAGAAAACAAAGTGGGTAACCAGCTTATCCATTAAAATTAATGAAGCGATTATAAGGGCTATACCTGCAACCTCGTTTAAACGGTGTACCAGTTTTACTGATATACGGTCGCGCAGTTTATTGGCATAAAAAGCTTTTGTGGTATCCAATCCAAATTGCACAATTAAGATTGTTAAAAACATAATGGCAATTTTTAACGACCGGTTAGGCACACCCTGGTGATAAAGCGTGCTGGCGGTACCTATTACGGTTATCCAATGGAAGAGTAGGGTAGGATTAAAAATGCACATCAAAAACCCTTTTAAAAAATAGCCGTAACGTTTAAGGCCTGATGGCGCTATATTGGTATAGTTTACATCGGCCTTTTTAAACAGGTAGTAAATGCCTACAGTAAACAAAATGGCGCTCCCTATTTCACCTGCTGTTATTTTCGCTTGTGCCGGAATATCAAATAATTGCGAACCAAACAGGATACTGCCGACAAAAACAATATCGCTGCAAACTACGCCTAATGCCAGGTATACGCCGGCGTGAAAGCCCCGTTCAATGCTGGTTTTAATTAAAGCAAAAAAAACAGGACCTGTAAGAAACGTCAGTATTAGTCCAATTCCAATTCCCGAAATAACAGCTTCTATCATTAATGTTAGCCTTAGGTCAGTTTGAAGTATGCGAATATGCGATTTTTATTGCAAAGTTAATGTTGTAGTAATATTATCATTGTGTTGAAGTTGTAAAGGTTGTAGAAGTTAAAAAGGTCTTTCACGACATATTCCTCTTTACAACAACTACAACTTTTATAACATTTCCAACTAATTACAACCTTTATTAACCAAAAAAACTTATGTTAGTATTTTAATTCCTTTCGCATAAACCTACAGGCATGAAACAAAATAATTCAAAAAACTATACCTCGGCGTTGCTGACACTGGCTACCGTTTTCTTTTTCTGGGGATTTTCGGCAGCTTCGAATGGTGTTTTTATCCCGTTTTGTAAATCGCATTTTAGTTTAACCCAGTTTGAGGCCCAATTGATTGATTTTACTTTTTATGGGGGATATTTCATCGGCTCGTTTATACTCTATTTTGCATCGCAGGCCAAACGCATGGATATTTTGAACCATATCGGCTATAAAAGTGGTATAGTAATAGGATTGTTAATATCTGCCGTGGGCGCATTATGTATGGTGCCTGCTTTAAATTCAGGCTCATTCGGGTTTATTTTGGCTGCCGATTTTGTTATAGCGCTTGGTTTCTCCTTACAGCAAACCGCAGCCAACCCATTTGTTATCGGGCTTGGCACACCCGAAACCGGCGCTAACCGGCTAAATTTCACGGGCGGGGTCAATAATATTGGTGGCATATTAGGCCCGTTTATACTTAGCAAGGCGCTGTTTGGCAGCGCAGCGATTGCTATTGATGCCAATAAGGTTAAATTATCGTCCGTAGATAGTTTATATTACATAGTTGCTGTGCTATTTGTAGTGTTATCCGTATTTTTCTGGGTGTTAAACTTACCAAAAGTAACAACTGACGAAAAAATAGAGTCCGCCACAAAACCCAATGCACCACTCATTGTGATATTTGTTGGCTTTTGCATGGTATTAGCTGTCGACCCGCTGAGCAATTATACCGGCCTGAGCAAATCATTCTTTGTATATACGGCGCTGGCTATTATAGTTGGGGCATTAGTAGTTTCCCTGGTATCCGCTAAAAAGAACTCCAGCGGCTGGGGCGCTATGCAATACCC
>Ga0206841_1066_pt1 | contig 23688 bp, 17 predicted proteins | sample Alteio_BWOrgCont_25_FD_152851 | JGI IMG/M metagenome (GOLD analysis project Ga0206841, IMG submission 152851) | Enriched cells from forest soil in Barre Woods Harvard Forest LTER site, Petersham, Massachusetts, United States -... | ecosystem: Environmental > Terrestrial > Soil > Temperate forest >... | reverse complement strand
ATTCACGCTGTGTCATGTATTGGGTACTCCCGTTGAAGAAGCCAAAGACCTCGTTGTTCATGTTCTCTCCGGAGGCCAGCAACGAGAACCCTTTGGCGATGTAATAAGTCGCCTGGGCGTCGACTTGCGTGTGTGAGTAGAAGTAGTTATCGCCAAATGGCCCCGTGGGTCCGTAGGGCACTGCAGCCGGACCGGTGCTCTGGTATTGATAGGCATAAATATTTGCGCTGTTGTGCGATATCCCTACAGTGACCAGCGCTCGCTTGGTTGCATAAGACGGTCCGATGTTCCAGGAGAACGGCGCCTGGCCTACCAACTGTGGGTTATCCGCGCGATTGGCGAGGTTATAGTTTTTCGAGTTCGTATAGGCAAAGTTCGCGTTGATGCGCGCTCCACTCAGTACGCCCGGCAGCATGGTTAAGTGCTGCTGGTAAGATAACTCGATACCTTGCACATACGCGTGGTCTCCATTGACTTCCTGCTGCACATAATCCCCGGCATAGAGCTGGGACAAGGGTGAACCCGTGGCAGGTACGATCGATTGCTCGAGAAAAATAGGCTTGGTTATCTGTTTATAGAAGTAGCCGCCCTCCAACATGCCGACAGAGGGTAGAAAGCGCTCGTACAGCACGTCAAAGTCATTCGCGTGCTCGGCTACCAGACCAGTATTGCCGATTTGCACCAGGTCTATCCCTGATGGGCCTCCCTGGGTCGTGAAAACGATATAGGGGACCAGCTGATAAGGATCAGGACGCGAAATGCCGCGTCCATAGACGGCGCGAATGTCTGAGTCGTTATCCAGGTTGTAGCGCAACTGAACGCTCGGCAATGGATTCACGTAAGAGCCGCTCCCGTATTGGGGTGTCGTCCCGCCGTAGCTGCCGTCCGCATTTGTCAAAACCAAATATCCGGTGTTGGAGGTTTGCGTGCCCTCGATGCGCAATCCCGTTTGCAGGTGGATTCGAGTGCCAAATTCGATCGTGTTCATTACGTAGCCAGACGACACACGCTCCTGAAGGTTGTAGTTGGCCGCGTCAGAGTTCTGATGGGTGGTTGCTTCGTCCAACGGAAGCTGGGACGAGTTTGCCGCAAGGTAGGAAGTGATGAGATCAAAGTTGGTCACCGGTGGCAGATAATAGCTTCCGCCGTAGAAGTGTGGATTAGTGAAGGAGCTCAAGAACTGGGTCATCGGCGGGGTCGCGCCATTGTCATAAGTGGGCGAGTACGCGTTCTGTCCCTTATGCTCGTTGCGGAACTGTCCTCCAAACTCGAAGGTCGATGCGTGCGTGCCCAAATGGTAGTTGATCCCCATGGCGGCGCTCCCCTGTAGATTGAGTTGAGTCGCCTGGCCGGTGGTGAGATTGATATCCGAGAGCTGGTACTGTGTGGGATCGGCGATCGAATCGCTGGGGTTGTCGCAGGTATATTGCGGCCGATAAATGCTGACCGTAGTCGACGGGCTGTATCCGCAGTCGGCGCCGGCGGAACTGCTGAAGTCCGCGCCGGGATTTCCCGCGGCCCCACCAAAGCGCGAGTGGGCGATGGCGATCTGGTAATGGATGAACGAATGCGTGAAAACCTGATTTCCCCCTAAAGCTAGGTCGGCGATCTGCAGATTGGGCCGGCGGACGCTGGTGTGGTAGGAACTCCCCCCAGAACCAGTCGGTCCCGACAACTCGTATTGAAACTTCTGGCCGTAATCCCGGAAGTTCGAAAAGAGTCCATGCACATAGAGATCGGAATCTTCCGCTAGTTTGTAATCGAGAGCACCGGCAAAGCCATATCGGGTCCGATCGTAGAGATATTCCTGCACGTTCAGGCCGTCATCGAATGTTGTCTCTCCATTCGGGAACAGGTCGGGAGTGGGCTCGACATCGTCGATCGCTCGTCCATTGTAGTCATAGCTATAGCCGAGCATGAGCCCGAAGCGCTTGCCATGCCCGCTGTTTGGGCCGAATCGCATTCCTGCGCTTGAGTTGATACTGAACACCTTGCGGGTTCCGGCAATGGGTGTGTAGCCGCCTATCCCCTCAACGTTAAATGTTGGCTGGTCGGAGGTGGCTTGCTTGATGCGCACGTCGACGGAACCACCGATAGCATCTCCGTCCTGGTTTGCGGAAAGCGTCTTATTGATGGCTAACGAGCCAACGATGTCCGCCGGGATGGTATCGAGATCAACCTGGCGCACTTCCGGATCGGGTCCGGGAACGATGACTCCATCGATCGTTGTATTGCTGAGGCGCGGTTCTGTCCCGCGAATCTGCACATATTGACCTTCGCCTTCGTTGCGTTGCAGGGTGACTCCAGGCATGCGCCCGATAGCGTCGGCCACATTCGCATTGGGCAGGCTTTGAATCTGCGTGTCAGTCTGCACATCGAGGATGTTAGCGGACGTGCGCTGCTCGTTAATGGCGGCGGCATCACCCACTAAGCCGGCATTCACAATGACTTGCTGGTTAGCCGACGCGACACTCATGGTCGCGTTCAGCGTTGCTGTCTGGCCGGGTCTTACAACGATAGAAGTTACCATATTGTCGAAGCCGACATAGGAAACAGTGACGGTATAGGTGCCCGGGGCAATATTTGGAATGACAAAGGTTCCCTGCTCGTCGGAAGCCACCGAAGTTGCAGTTGGCTGCAGGACAATCTGGGCGCCTTGGAGCACCGCTCCGGCCGCGTCCTTAACGGTGCCGCTCACACTACCACTGGGAGTGCCTTTATCTCCGGTTGCGGCGCTGGCTAACAATGGTAGCAAGAGCATTGTGAGGAGTAGCGGTATACGGATGGCCTTCGCGAACATGACACTCCTTTGGAGGCGATGTTGGGATTTTGCAGAAGTCCAACATCGATGTTAATGAACTGGGACTGACCATAATTTCCGCGTTACAAATAAAGCGGCGTTTACGTAAAAGTGAATAATTCCTAAGCTATGGTCCGGTTACGCTCGATGAATTGAAGATTGCCTGGATGACTGATCCAGAAGGTAGGCGGTGTTGTTAAAGAGAGGTTAACGGTGCGGTGAAAGTTTTCTAAGATTGCGTGATGCGCTCCACAACCGAAAATTGCTGTGTTGAAATAGGGTTCAGCGTGGATAGTGGTTTGGAGTCCTGAGCATGCACGTTCTGGTGATAGAAGACGAACCCCGAATGTCAGCCTTGCTGTACAAAGGGCTTTCAGAACAAGGTCACGAAGTCACTGTCGCCCTGGATGGCGCGGAGGGCCTTAAGTCAACGCTCGATAGAGATTTCGACGTCATTCTCCTCGATCTGGGGCTTCCCGGTTTGAGCGGGTACGATGTCGCGCAAGTGCTACAGGAAAGAAACTACCCAGCTTCAATTCTTATGCTGACGGCGTACAACAAAGAGGACGAAATCGTTCGCGGACTTAATCTCGGTGCCGACGATTACCTGACCAAGCCGTTTTCATTCCCTGAGCTGCTGGCACGCCTGCGCGCTGTCACTCGTCCAGGACCTGAACCAGCGCCGACGACCTTCACCGTCGCGGATTTGGTTGTGGATACGGTCCGGCATTACGTCACTCGTACGGGACGGGCGATCGAGCTGACTCGGACTGAGTATCTACTGCTGGAATTGCTGGCACAGAAGTCTCCTCAGGTCGTTTCAAGAGGCACATTGATCGAAGGAATCTGGCGGGACCACAAAGAAGTAAGTCCAGGCGCGCTTGACGTGCTGGTTAACTCGCTTAGGAGTAAGCTCGATATGCCTTTCCCGGCCAGGCTGCTGCATACGGTAAGGGGCAGGGGCTATTTGTTGAAAGCCGAAGTATCTGTCCTTGCTCAGAGCCGCCGCGCCCGGTACATGAGAAAGCAGACCCAATGAAACCATTGCCTATTCGGCTTCGTTTAACGTTGTGGTATTGCGCCATGTTCGCCGCGGCGGGCGTTTTGTTGAGTGCGTCGAACTGGTGGATGCTGAAGCGAAGCCTGAAGGCAACCGAGTATCACGAATTGCAGGAACGGGCGGAAGATGTACAGTTGTTGCTGATGCAGCTTGGCCCGCACGCCAGCGTGGAATCTCTGCAGCAGAGGTTCGCCGAGATTTACCAGATCAAAGACGATGGCAAATATCTGCAGGTCCTCGATCAGGACGGAAACTGGATCTATCGTTCCAGGCGCATGATCGATGAGGGTCTATTGCCAGGAGCTCCCGGACTTCTGCCGCCGGAAGGCACACTGGCTGAATTCTATCAGGGCACACGGTTCGTGCTGGCGCTGACTTATCCGATCCATGCGAACGGGCGTGCATACTCGGTCCAGACAGGAATCGCATTAAATAAATCGATGGTTCTACTTTCTGCCTTTGGCCAGAAATTGTTGCTTCTGACCCCGGTGGTGCTGATCCTGGCAGCAGTTGGTGGACATTTCATGAGCCGCAAGGCCCTTGCCCCGGTGGCCGCAATCGCCACGGAAGCGCGCCGCATCAACGACAGGAACCTCGATATCCGCCTGCCTATCTCTCCCACCAAGGATGAGATTTCCGATCTCTCGCAAACCCTTAACCAGATGTTGGAGCGCGTGGAATCCGGGGTCCACAGCATTCGTGATTTCACTGCCAATGCTGCCCATGAACTGCGCACCCCTCTGGCCCTCATTCGCACCGAGGTCGAGGTTGCTCTCTCCATGACGTCGCGCCCCGCCGAAGAGTATCGGGAGGCTTGCCAGCACGTTCAATTAGAATCGGTCCGCATGACCGGTCTCATTGACGGCTTGCTGATGCTGGCGCGGGTGGATTCCGGAAACGAAACGCTTCGCTTCGAGTCGATAGAAGCCAACCACGTGGTTCGCCAGACGGGGCAAAAATGGAAGACTTCTATGCTCCAAGCGCTTCTGGACTTCCACGTGGAACTGACGCCGGAGCCGGTATTTGTCTCAGGAGACAGTGATGGCTTGCAGCGGCTCCTGACGATTCTGCTCGACAATGCCCTCCACTACACGCAGCCAGGGGGCTCGGTAAATCTTTGCGTAACGTGCGAAGACAACCGTGTGCTTTTCACGGTTGCAGATACAGGGATTGGCATTGCTCCCGAGCATCAGACTAGAGTTTTCGACAGGTTTTACCGAGTCGATCGCACACGGGGCTGCACCTTTCGCGGCGCGGGTTTAGGACTGGCTCTAGCGAGATGGATCGCGGAGAAACACGGCACTACTCTTTCTCTGAAGAGCACGGTAGGCGAGGGCAGCTCCTTTAGCTTTGGACTTTGCGCGGTCAGCACGGCACCACAATCAAATTCGGAGGCAACTGAGTACTCACTCAGCAGGAGCTAGTAACTGCTGGCGGAAAACCGTCGTACCTTGGTGCAACTGATAGGCGCTGTAGCGAGAATGAGAGCCCTTGTCCTTCCTCCCGTACTTTCGGAGCCTGTGGACTCGCCAAATGGCGATCTCTTGATGAATCAGGGATGTGGACTCCGCCCCTATCTGCTCTGTCACTTGTAAATTGGCGGGTATGCTACGCCTGTTGAGGTGACTGCTTGTTGTCACCCGATCCTTTTCTCGCAGCGATTTTGGTCCTGGAAAATCCAGCTCTTCGACAACAGCTCACGGTCTTTAAACGGAAGTATCCCCACCACGAGTTGCCACTGCAGACAAACTATTGGTGGGAGATCTGCCTGATCCTAGTCGCGGGCATCTGGTCGACAGCGCACGGACAGTTCGCGCATAGTCCAACGGCGTGTCGCCAGATGCGTCCAGACGACGAGCTCTTGACCGTAGGCGACCATTTTGGCTTGTTCTTTGCCGAGAGTCTTGGGCATCGCCTGCGCAGATCGTCCCCAACTGTGTATCGAGGCCGGTAAATGTGTCCAGAGTAATTGCTGAAGAAGGTCTGGGCCACACGCGTCATGCCAAGGTTGCGTACGAGGTTGCATATCGTCAGGCCGAGTTTCGTGGCCGCGCAGCAGCGCGCATCGCCCAGTTGCAAGCGCTGCAAGGAGACCTATCCAGCTCGCGGGCATTTCTCAAGGATGCGGTCGAGGCCGCGCCTCTGGACATGCGCTCAATGGAGCAGTTGGAAGCAGCTACGCGTGCGCTTGGCGATACAACCATGGCAGACCAGATTGCGCGCAAAAGTCTGGCGATGGACCCAATGAGCGACTTCCTCAAAGAGGAGACAAGGTCGCCCGATCTGCCTCATCTTGCCGCGGATCCTTATCGAGTCCTGCGCGTGGCAGCTGAGTTTATGAATCTGGGTCTGTATCAGCGCGTTGAGCGTGCTGTCACGAAATTACCCAGAGGTGCCTGCCGATCAATCCGAACCGGACTCGGTGTTGCCGCAGAATCATCCTCTAGTTCTCTAGTACGTCGCATACTGCAAGGCTAAGCTTGGCGAAGACGCGACACGGAACTGGCAGGCAGCTAACAGGCTCTCGTCCGTGCTTGTTTTTCCCTCATCGCCAACCGATCAAACTGTGCTGCAGCATGCGCTGCATGCAAACAGCGGTGATGGAACAGCCCAATATTTGCTGGGAACGTTGCTCTTTTCCAAAGGCATGTACGATGCCGGGATCGAGCACTGGACGGACGCAAAGCTGCTTTCCCAAAACATGCCGGTGTTGGACGCAAATCTGGGAAAAGCATGGCTGCACATCAAGAACGATGCCCAGCGTGCCCTCGAATCTTTTGAACAGGGCGCGAAGAACGATCCGACGAACGCGGACATCTACGCAGGCCTTGACACTGCAATGAGCCTGACCGGCGTCTCGGCCAAAGATCGCGCCGCAGCGCTCGCGCGTTATCCATCTGCCGATGACGCCTCTTCGACAATGCCAGCTAGTCTCGTAGATCAGCTTGCTCTCACGCGTGCCGAAGCGGGTCAATACGACGAGGCTCTCGCGTTGTTCAAAGAACGTTTCTTCCCCAGCGAAGAAGGCGGCGTCAGCGCGACGCAGGTCCTTTTTGAGATCAAGCTCATGCGGGCTGAAGCCGAAGCTGCTTCTGGAAAATGCGCAGATGCGGAGTCGTTTCTTGCAGTTGATCATCCGGGTCTTACGCTGAACGGGGCAGTTTCTCAGGCGTATGTGAGGATGGCTGCCATTGCGAAGCGCTGCCTTCGACAGCAGGAGTCCGATCAATTCCTGCAAAAGGCTGCGGCCGGCAAAAACATAGCCGATGCGCCATGGGCGGCCCGCGCGCAACAACTACTCGGCACCTACGATGCTGCTCAGCTTCAGGAAAAGCTTGCTACATCACTGGCCGATGCCCGTTATGTAGCAGATCCCAGCAGTATCACTGGATGGTGGTGGCTCAACATTGGAGCCATCGAACTTGCCTTGAATCACAAGAAACTAGCCAGAGAAGCGTTCAACAAATCTCTGCTGCCTCCTGACAGTATGATGTCCCATCACTTGGTAAGGGCTGCTGTGGCTGATTCTGAAGCGAGCCGCACAGCTCACTAGCAGTTCAAATAAGGCGGTGGTCGTCGCAAGAGCCGGCGAAGAGCCTAAACACATTGATCGTGTCTTTCGCTCGCTGAAAGAGATCATTCTCCTTTCGGAATAAAGAGGCAAGGCCTGTGCTGGTAGTTTCTACGCATACGAGCAGCCTTGTCGGACCCGTACTGGTACGCGCAAAAATGAACACAAGATCGCCAAAGCACTTACCGAGACTCTAGGGAGCTCGGCGTTCTGGACGTATTACCGGCTATACGGAAGCTTCGATCCGTTTCTGAGAGCTTCACGCGCCTCCGGCGCGGATCACTTTAGCGTTTACAACGCTTCCCACCGTCGCAGAAGAGATCATCTGCAACTTTTGGTAGCATCCCCATTTTGGCACACCCAACTCAAGTGCATTGAATAAACGACGCTAGTGTGGAAAATTGGATTCGAAAGCATAATCTTGCACTTCTAGTAAAAATAAACCATATCTTTGCACTTCACTAAAGAGTGATCCATGTCCGCTGTGTGCCCAGATCGACAACCCCCACATATATCCATTCATGCACCTAAAGACCTGCCAGCGCGCAGACTTGCGGCACAAAAGTTGACTTTGTGCGGTCTTGAAAATATCTTCACGCATAAATGCATTATCCAAAAATATGCGAATTCCCCATTGACGGAGCTTCACTTTTTGGTGAACTTATACAGCTATGAGTTGCGAATATCGGGCTCCAACTCAGTTAATAGAAGCGCATCTTCATAAACGAGGGTGGACGCATCGTGTATTGGCAGTGATCCTCGGCGTTGACGACCAAACCATCAGCAGAATTCTTACCGGGAGAAAAGCCGTCGATGCGGAGATGGCCCTCACTCTTCAGGTCGTCTTGGGCATTGATCCTGACCAACTGTTGCAACTGCAAAGGTCTTATGACCTAGCGAAGGCACAGATCGAGGTGTTTATCGATCCGAACATTGCCACTCGTGCAGCGCTATTCGGTGAGCTGCCTGTTGCCGAGATCATAAAGCGAGGCTGGCTTACGGGCATTACTGATATTCGCGACGCAGATTTAGAAGTAGCGCTATGCAATTTTTTTGGAACTAAATCAGTTGACGAAATTGTCCTCTCTTATGCCACAAAGAAGACAGACGTCACCGCTGTGACTGCAGCACAACTGGCATGGCTTTTCCGTGTTCGGCAGATCGCCCGTGAAATGCTCGTAGCAAAGTATTCGCCCGATGCGCTTTTGGATGCTATAGACAGGTTCAAGAACTTGCTCGGTTCGCTGGAGGGAGCAAGCAAGGCGCCGCACATCTTGATGGAGTGCGGCGTTCGTTACGTCATCGTTGAATCGTTAAAGTCGACCAATGTTGATGGCGTTTGCTTCTGGCTGAATGATCTCTCTCCAGTGATCGGTATGTCATTGCGACTTGATCGCATCGATAACTTTTGGTTTGTTCTCCGGCATGAAATCGAGCACGTATTGCGACAGCACGGACGTGCATTTGCATTGTTGGATATCGAACTGGAGAAAGGTCGGGCTGGAGCAGGAAGCAACATTCCTGAGGAGGAGCGCGTTGCTAATGAAGCGGCGGTTGACTTCTGTGTACCGCAATCTTCGCTGGAGCATTTCATCGCGCGTAAATCTCCATCTTTCACAGACCGTGACATTTTTGGATTCGCTAAAACGTTGAGCATTCATCCCGGTCTTGTGGCTGGTCAGTTGCAACACCGAACCGGACGATACGACCTCTTCGCTAATCATCTAGTAAGAGTCAGGTCAGCGGTGAGGGCTGGTGCACTGGTGGATGGCTGGGGAGAGGTTGCCCACGTTGGACTCTAAGCGATTGATCCTCTCGACTTCCTTCTCGCAAGGCAGAGCTTAGAAGCCACACACAATTGTTGCCCCCTATCCAGCGCACAGAAGTACCGGTTGGAAACTCCCTCTAAATTTCTTTATTGCCTTCCTAGACATTTTGGCCTACGCTTGTGCCTAAATTTTGCGGTAGACGCCCAGAGCGAAACGGAAATCCTCACGACGCTCGGTCTTTGCAGGTAATTGTATAGTCAGCTGTACAGGATACTTCGTTCCGCGAAATCGGAGTCTTTGAATACGACCTTCCACATCTAGCGAATCCCTCGGGATGCGGTCAATGTCGCCCGCAAAAAGGGCCTTTGAGCTAAAGCTTTTTGGAGGCGAGTATGAAACGAGTCGTCTTATGGGGCTTCACTCTGGGGATGCTGCTAGGAAATCTAGGCGTCCATCAGCGCGCGTGGGGCCAACAGATCACTGCAGCAATCACAGGGACAGTTGTTGATTCTGCCGGCGCGTCCCTGAATGGCGCTGCTGTCACGGTCACCGATGTCGATCGCGGTACCGTCTACGACACAAAAACAAGTGACAGCGGCAGATTTAACCTTTCGCAGGTTCCGATCGGTACCTACGACGTGAAAGTGGAAGCGTCTGGTTTCGAAACGATTATTCAATCTCATCTCACTCTGGTGCTCAATCAGACGGCCCGTCTCGATTTCAAGATGAAGGTGGGTGCAGTGACCAATACCGTGCAGGTCACTTCCGAGACACCACAACTGCAGTCGGATACGACACAGGTCAGTACCCTCATGAATTCCAGAGCGGTCACAAACATTCCGCTGGCAACACGCAATTACGTCGAGTTGACATTGCTGGCGCCGGGCAGTGTGCATCCGGACAATTCGATGTTCAACAACGGTGATAACACCGCGAGCGGCGCACGGCCCTATATCAACGGCAACCGCGAGCAATCGAACAACTTCATCCTCGACGGAATGGATAATAACCAGACGTCGGACAACCTTCTGGCATTTACTCCCACGCCGGACGCCATTCAGGAATTCAATCTCATTACGAACAATGCGTCGGCGGAATTCGGCAACTACATGGGCGGCATCGTCAATGCTGCCATCAAGTCTGGCACGAACCACTTCCACGGCGATGTATGGGAGTTCTTCCGCAACGACGTTCTCAATGCTAACCAGTGGGAGAATAAGTTAAATCCAACCCAAGTACTAGCGAAGCCGACAGTCCGATGGAACATGTTTGGCGGCACACTTGGCGGTCCGATCTTCAAGGACAAGCTGTTCTTCTTCGTGGATTACCAGGGACAGCGCTTCGACCATCCTGCAAGCAGCAGCTTCATCACCGTTTTCACCAATGCCGAACGCAATGGTGATTTTAGCGCTCTTCTGCCAGGTACGCAGCTTAAAGATCCAATCACGGGTACGCCTTACCTCAACAACCAGATTCCGATCGGCCAAAGAAATATTGTCGCGACAAATCTGTTTGCCTCCAAATTCTATCCAACGCCGATCAACGACGCGACCACCAATAATGCGATCAATACATTAACCCAGGCTTTTAACGCGGATCAGGGGGACATCAAGGTCGACTACAACATCACCTCAAAAGATCGTTTTGAGGGTCGGTATTCGCAGGGATACCAGAACGATCCTTCAAGCAACTCGCTGTTGATCCTGAGCAATACCTTCGCGTCAGCTCCTATCCACAACTTGGTTGGATCGTGGACCCATACCTTCAGCCCAAGCATTTTGAACGAAGCCCGTCTGGGAACGAGCTGGGTCACACTTTTCAACGGAAACGCCTTCGATCCCAGCATTGGTAATCTGGGGACCGAACTCGGAATCACGAACGGCAATGCCGGCGGCCCCGGCCTGCTATTGCTTGGCTTCGGCGGCGGTCAGGCGCCCGCGCCCAACAGCGGTTCCAGGCTCACCAACGTCGGCAGCCAGATTGTACAGCAGGACTTCGCCGACACTGTCATTCAGTTCGATGATGGTGTAACGTTCACACGTGGCAAGCATGTCTTCAAAACCGGCTTCCAGTTGTGGCGCTATCGCATCAACACCGGTTACACCGGCAACACCGGCGAATACGGCGATATCCTCTTTGGCGGCGGCAGTACTGGCGTCGATTTTGTCGGCGATCCAGCCGCCGATTTCTTCCTCGGCTACCCGGAAGCCAGAGGTATCGGCGTGAGCGCCGGTTTTGTCTGGCATCAGTTGTCATGGTTGTTTGCAGGATACGGTCAGGATGATTGGCACGTTACCCCGACTCTGACCCTGAACCTGGGATTGCGATATGAAGCTCACACACCCTGGGTCGAACTCAACAATCGCCAGTCCAATCTGGATCTAATTACCGGCGCACTCGAGCTTGCAGACCAGAACGGCAACAGCCGCTCGCTCTACAACTCGGTGTACGGTCTTCCTGCTATCCAACCCCGCATCGGCTTCGCTTGGTCCCCGGAAGCGTTTCACAACAAAACAGTGATTCGCGGCGCCTACACCATCTCCTCCTACCTGGAAGGCACGGGCACCAACCTGCGACTTGCCAGAAACCCACCCTTCACTCCTCCTGAGGTTGGAGCGCAATATGCGTCGGCCACGGTTCAGACGCAGGATGGCCCTGGAGGCGCACTTCCGGGCAACCCCTTTGCAGGAGCCATCATGTATGTCTGGGATAAGACTGTCCAGCCGGCGCTTGATCAGGAGTGGAATCTGACCGTGCAGCAGGAACTGACACCCACGACCAGCCTGCAGATGGGATATGTCGCCCAAAAGGCAGATCACCTGATGGTACCGATGCCCTATCTGCAGAAGCAGCTGGTCAACGGAGTCCCCACGACGCCGTTCTATTTCCAGGACAACCCTGCACTGATCAATGTTCTCTCGAACGTGTCCGGAACTGCTTCGGTGGGCTACATGAACTACAACTCGTTGCAGGCAGTCCTGCAGAAGCGCATCGCCAATGGGCTGGAAGGACAAGTGGCCTATACCTGGTCGCACTGCTTTACCAACAACAGTGGGTACTATGGTATTGGTGGTTCGGCTGCAAGTGCTACATCAGCATCTCCCTACTACCAGAACCTCTACAACCCCGCAGGCGATTACGCTCCCTGCTACTATAACTCCGGCAACATCCTGGCCGCTTTTGCGACCTACGACCTGCCGATCGGTAGAGGCCAGCGTTTCGGCGCTAATATGAATCGGGTCCTCAACCAAGTAGTCGGTGGTTGGCAGGCATCCACGATTGTGTCCACACATACTGGTTTCCCACTGGCGATTGGTGACAACGACGGCGATGCCACAGGAACCGGCGGGCGTGGACCTCGCCCAGACTGCGGTGTTCAACAGGTATTTAAACGCAGTCAGCTAGCCCCGAATTTTGGGGGCTTTCAATGGATGAGCGCTTCGGGATTCTCTCAACCTGCACCAGGTCACTTTGGAAACTGCCCGGCGCAAGGACCTATTGATGGCCCGGGATACTTTGACGCCGATATAGGGCTAATGAAAAACTTCCACTTCACCGAAGCGGTGTATCTGCAGTTCCGGACGGACTTCCTGAACGCCTTTAACAACGTCAACCTGGGCCACCCAGATACCGGCTGGAGCGCGAGTACGAGCACATTTGGCCAGATCGGGCCTGCAGCCGGCACGGGTTCACAACCAGCCAGAAATATTCAGTTCGCGTTGAAGATGTACTTCTAACTATTGTTTCCAGTTCTCCTGATAAGTTCACGGGGCAGACGCTCAAGCGTCTGCCCCGTTCTTCATTTACGAGTAGATTCTTTGCCTCGCTTTCCTGCTCCTCTGCGCCGCCGGCGGCGCACATGTTCATAGCGCTGCCGTTAGCCCAGCCGCGGCGGGAGCATGCTGCTACGCTCGCTGAGAACGGCACTTACAATAACAAAATATCCACAACAATTGTCATTTCACGCCCGGCTAGCCGGACACCGATTTCTTCGTCTTTTGGTTCATCCGTACCGAATGAGAGAAGTAATTTTAGGCAAGTGGGCATTCTACTCAACGATACCGATGTGCTCGATGCGAACATTGACTTACGCGCGCAACCGAATGGAAAGGAGTAAGGATCACCCGATTTGTCCGCGCTATGAGACGGTGTCAGTCCTGTTGCAACGTTTATCATTTGCACGAAATGCCAAAAGACTCAACTTCTCAACGAAGCGGAATTAACGCCACCCGACTTGGTTGGCTCATAAACGCAAGTCTTGCACTCCTTGCGCTTGTGATCCTGATGGTCGTGGACATCCTTACGCCGCGAGCATTTGGGTTTCTAGGCCTTGTCATAATGTGTATTTTTGGCGTGATCTACTATCGCCTCTCGAAAAACGACGTTACCAATTCCACTCAAACTGGCACTAATCCCAAGTTGAGCCAACGCACACGCTGGTACATTCTCGTGGCGAGAGTGCTCTGGCTTGTACTAGCACTTTGGCTCATCAGAGAACGACGCGTGGCTACCTCGGATTGTAGGAGCATCGTTCGTCGCATTCCTTATCTATGGAGACGTAATGCAGAGGCACGGCTAAGTAATTCCTTTCATATCTTTTTTGGATGATTGTTGGCGAATCACCGGCTATACAGAAGCTTCTCGTTGAAATGTCCGTATTGCAGACCAGACACTATTCACCCGGCTCCTCTAACTCATGACAAAATTGCTACTATGAACAGACCGAGCGAAGCTCTGCTTTGCGAAATTGAAGCGGAGGCACGTGAACTAATTTCAGAATTAGGCTTGGCAGGATGGACCGTTGCTGCTCTTAAATGCGACGGGGATGTCTTCGGCAATTGGTACGTAGATTTGTGTCGAAATAGTCGTACTCTACGATTGGTAAAGGACAGGAGCCAATATACGATTAATGGCCCACCTACACAAGAAATGAAAGATGTTGGCCTTTGGAAGGCATTTGATTCGTTTGGGGAATTTCGTCGTTTGGTCAGCGAATGGGCGAGACTACCGGAAGATCATCGCTAACGCCGCCTACATCGACATTACCCAGCGCATGTGAGACCCGACCGACGGGCTGAAAGGTCCGTATGCCGACTACACGGCCACAGTCCGTCCATGAGCGCGTCGGCCTCACAACGATAGAGGAGGCGCAATCAGACCGTTCAGCTTTGCGATTTGTTCATCAAGTAACCGCAGTCGCTCCAACTGCAGCGCGAGCATTTGCCCGTGCATGGGATGCGATCTTCCGGTAAGGCTTCGACCAGTTGTTCTTCGGTGCACTTCAACCGGTCGTCTCCCAACAACGCCAGGCTCTTTGCGTCGGTCTCGCCGTTGGCCAGAGCATGCAGGATGCGAAGACCGCTCGATCCCAGCAGATCGCTGACGACAATCGACAGCTTGATGCGCATCTCTTCCAGCAGACACTCGATCTGACTCTGTATGCGCACCCGATCGCGTGTGAGTTGAAGTTTCATGCGGGTCAAGTTGCGCCAGATGCGCTGTTCTCCATCGGGTACAAAACTGAGAATCAGTTCCTTTGCAATCAGCCGCCGTACCAGCCGCTCTGCGTCCTTGAAGTCATGTTTGCGCCCTCGTGGAGCGCGGTTGGAAAATGCCTGCGCCAAGTGCAAGCACATATGCGGCTCCAACTCCAGCCACACCGATCGCCAGTACTGCGCCGTCGATTCCATCACCGCTTCTTCGACGCCCCGCTCCTGCAGCCACGTCGATAAGCGGCGCAACTCACTCGGCATGGTGGCAAATCGCCGCCGCTCCGGCTTCAACTCCGGCGTGCGTGCATCCATGACCACCACCATCAGGACCTTCTTGTGTACGTCGATTCCTGCAATCTTGTCGGCCATCGCAACCTCCCGGCGGGATGGGTGGCGCGACACAGATTGGTTCAAACACGCATCCCAGACCAAACTCGGAAACGGCATCAACAAATCCAGAGTTGCCCGGTCTTCGCTGTTCCACGCCACGTCCATCGTAAAGGCTCGCGGCTCAACACGATTTTCATCCCTATGGGTGGGCCGCAGGCCCATGCATAACTCGGAAGTTACCCCAAAAACGAATTCCTTCCGGTTGCGCCACCATCTACCCGGGACCTCCGAGGGCTCCCTGTTTGGAGCTCGATGAGCGCATTGCCCCGATATTGCCAGCCGACTGTAGAGGAACCCCCCGGCGGCCGCTTCGAACCCGACTTGACTCTCGATTCTCCCGAGGTAGTCGCCGCAGTCGAAGGCGCGCTCAAGCAGTGGCCCCGTCGAGCGAGGGTCTCATGGCCGCACTCTAGCCCGTCCAACGACTATTGGCTCAATTACCAGGCCCTGACTGTGCGGGCCAAGGCGGCGAACCAGGTCCAAGTAACCGGATCAGTGCGCAGAAAATCAAATTCGGTGCGGCTTACGGCCCGTAGTCTTGCGGGTTTGGGTCACAGCTGCATCTAATCGTTCCGCGATCGTGACGAAGGTGGGTGTAGGGCCTGTCCATCGCAAGGCATCCACATTGTCGAAAAGCGGGATATCGGTTCGAAGTGTAGCGAGAGTTCGAAAAAGCAGAGCTCGATCCATCTCTCTGACGAGCGTGTCTGCCAGGGCGCTCGCGCCTGCGGCGTTCACCTTCCATTCATTACTATCGCTGGGGATCGATTCGAGATGAGTAAATTTTGCCAGCACTGCCGCTGATGATTTTGCACCCCAGCCCCGTAGACCTGGGTAACCATCGGCGGCGTCACCGACCAGCGCCAAGTAGTCAGAAATCGATATGGGTGAGACGCCGAATTTTTGGATGACACAAGCTTCATCGCACGTTACACCGGTTCGCCGATTCAATTGGACAACTCGCGTGCCCCGTACACATTGGGCAAGATCCTTATCCGGGGTACAGATAATTACTTGCTCGACACGTGCGTCTTGCGTGGCGATGGCTGCCCCGGCTGCGAGGGCGTCGTCCGCCTCGAACTCCACCATCGGCCAGACAACAATGCCTGCCGCCGACAGAACCTCTTCGAGCAGGGGAAATTGCTCTAACAGGTTGGGTTCAATGCCTTCGCCAGTTTTGTAGCCTGGCCACAATGCATTGCGGAACGACTCGATCACATGATCGGTCGCAACCGCAATGTGCGTGGCTCCCTCCCTGATCATGCCCAGCACCGACGCAACTACACCTCGGACAGCAGCAACCTCGCGTCCATCCGAATCTCGTGCGGAGGGCAAAGCATAGTAATGCCGGAATAGCTCGTATGTACCGTCGACGAGATAGACTTTCAAGCAAAAGCTCCGATACAACCCGACCGAAACAATAACCGCCTCATCAATGCAACGATAGGTATCTGATCGCTTCCTGTGCGCCAATTCCTCGCCAGCCTACTCGTCTACCCTGGGACTGAGATGGTTCGATCACATTTACATTGGTTCTCAGATGCATCTGAGAGACCAAATGGGATAATACTTGGTGTGACTACCCTCGACCACTCTTTGAGTCGCCGTCGTTTCCTTCGCCAAAGCTTCATTTTCAGCGCTGCGGCGGCATTGCATCCCTTTACATCTTTCGCGACCATAGACAAGTCATCGCCCAATCCCCATGCCGCCCACGCGCTCATGATCGGCGACTGGGGCGACGACCGCCATCTCGAGTCACAGACCTCCGTCGCTCGTGCCATGGCCGCCTATGCGCGACAATACAGGCTGAAGCAGGACGCACTCTTTCTTCTGGGCGATAACTTTTATGGTGAATTCCCCGGCGGGGTGAACTGCCCCCGCTTCCGCACGGATTTTGAAGAGATGTATCCGAAAGACGTCTTCGATTGTCCGGCCTATGCAGTTCCCGGCAATCATGACTATGAGGCGCGGCCAGAAATCAAGTTTCAGTCTCAGCTTGCCTATGCCGCGCGCGGCAATACACGCTGGACCGAACCCGCGCAGTGGTACAGCTACAAGTTCCCCCTCCATAATCCGATAGCGACCGTCATCGCGCTGGACAGTAATATGCCCTTTCCTGACGGTAAGTTGACCCATGGCTTCACTCACGTCATGACCGAGGAGCAACGAAAGCAGCAGCTCGAATGGTTCAAAGCCGAATTGGCAAAACCGCTCACCACGCCTTTCCGTATCGTCATCGCACACCATCCGATCTTCTCAAACGGCCCGCACGGCGACCATAAGGTACTCATTGCAGATTGGGAGCCTCTTCTCCGCGAACACGAAGTGCATCTGTATCTGGCGGGGCATGATCACGATCTGCAGCACCTCGAATTCGAGGGCCATCCCACCTCCTTCTTCCTCTCTGGCGGAGGTGGTGCGGACCTCTATAACGAACGCAACGAGGTTGTTCAGCGTGGACCCTTCTTCAACAAGGTTCACGGTTTCAGCCATCTGGAAGCGACTGAGAAGCTCCTTACCCTCCGTCACCTCGACACCGACGGCAAAATAATTCACGCTTTCACTAAATCGCCCGATGGCAAGGTAACCATCCTGGCGTAGCGACGTAAGATTGGCCAAGCACCTTGTCGGCTGCGCCAAGCGCCACGGGATGAAACGTAGTCTCGCCCAGGTCAATGCCAACCGAATGTATCTTCCTATGGCCAGTGTTGATCAGCTTGTGGACATGTCGCACTGCGTCCAACGCGCTGCGGTCTGCCCGATAGGCATACCGCTCAGGCTGCAAGTCGGCTTCGAAAATCGGTTCGAGCACCGACATTGCCGCCGTCTGCGCAACCCGATCCCGGATTGTCGGTATCCCTAACGGCCTCTGCTTCCCATCCGGCTTGGTATGTATACCCGCCGCACAGGTTGCGGTTGATAGGTTTGACTTTTCAGTTCTTGCGCCAGTTCGTCCAACCACCGTTCCAAACCGTGCTGTTCGATGTCCTCGAAAGTCTGATTGTCCACTCCTGCTGCTCCGCCATTGGCTTTGCAACGTTCGCAGGCATACATCAGAACATCCTTCCGATACACCTTGTCATACAGCGAGTAGAAACGAAAGTCGGGCGATTCCTTCGCTTTTGCGTGTAACGCCGTCTGCAACTTCTGAACGCTTGTTAGGGTTGTTAGGCTCATCACCAATCCCGCAGTCCTTCGTCGCTTATTACGTTTGCCTTCAACTGAGGCCCCTTCCCTCCACCGGCATTACCCGGCTTCATCGGTACTACAAGCCTCTCCGCCACCCCAAACGGCCCGGCCTGTCTCTCGCGAGCTGCCAGTTGATCCAACTCCAATCACCGTTGGGGCTTCCCGTGTTGCCTTCAGTCCCCTTTGCTTGCATGCCGTCGCCACTACTCCGGCAGGTTGGCGGAAGCTGTTCGCTCATACTCTTCCCCCTCATCGGCCTTCCCCAAGTCCGCGGCGGGTCGGCACCTGCATCATGGTTTTCGAGGCTTGCTCAGCGTTCACTCACGTTACGGCCTGCACGCTTGCAGAGTCGTCTTCACGACCCTCTTACATCGGAGGCTTCAGCAGCTTTGTTACCTCCACCGCTGCTCCGATTGCTACCGGGCGGAACGAACCAGTTCCCGGGTGGGACTTCCACCCACAGTGGACTAAACACCTTTTCACGGCGCACGCGGACCATCTCATTAACCGGCTTTTCGTTACATCACATAGCGGGCGCCTTCAGACTTTTCCGCTTTATAAACCAGCTCCTGTAGATTGACTTTTGGAGATTAGCGTTGACATGTACCCTTTAACGGTATGCCTGAGACGGTAACAATCACCCGGGAAGAAAACGAAGAACTCTCCACGGCGTGTAGTGCCCCATGAGCTTTTGTGTAGTAATCTTCATGGCTAACCAGTTGCCGGTCTTTTACTATGACAATCACGATCGGATGAATAGCATCTGTGTGGACAATTAATTTCGCGAGGATTTCCAATGTCACACGCTCTCATCGTTCTTCCAGAAGATTCCAGTGCAGAGATCCTAGGCGCGATCTCTCAGGCCAGAGTAACGCTCTCGATCAAGATGTTTGTCTTCAGAGACTTATCACTCCTGTGCGAGGTAATCAAAGCTCACACACGGGGGGTTCGGGTTCGCGTCATGCTCAATCCCCAGCGCCGCGATGGAAAGAAAGAGAATGATGAAACTCGCGCTGCATTGAACGCCGCCGGTATCGAGGTCAAGGACAGCAATCCAGCCTTCGATCTGACCCATGAAAAGTCGATGGTCGTCGATGACCAGCTCGCTTTTGTTCAATCTTTTAATTGGGAAAGCGAAGCATTTTTGACCTCGCGGGATTACGGCATCATAACCTCACGAGAGTCCGAGGTTGCAGATATCCTGGCCTGCTTCGATGCAGATTGGCATCGCACAACATTTGTCCCGCGAGAACCCTCACTCATCTGGTGCGTCGGGAATGGAAGACAACGGCTTGGCGAGTTTATCGACCATACAAAGCACTCTCTCTGGATCCAGAACGAGCGATTTCAAGACCCGGTTATTATTGAGCATCTCGTACGCGCATGTCGTCGCGGAGTTCGACTTCACGTCATTGCGAGATCGTTGCACAAGCTGAAAAAGGAAAAGTTGGCGGAAGCAGCCAGTGGCCTTCGAATACTGGAAGATGTGGGCGCCAAAATTCATACGCTGAAGCACGTGAAGGTTCACGGTAAGTTGCTCTTCGCAGATGAAAGCCGGGCCATCGTCGGCTCCATCAATCTGGCGCCTGGCAGCTTCGACAGCCGCCGCGAGTTGGCTATCGAAACAACGAAAGGCCATCTCATGGAACAGATCCACAATATATTGCGCGCAGATTGGACGATGTCGAAGCCAATGGATCTATCGGACCAAGGTCTTCTGGAAGAGTTGAAAAAGCGCGATCCGGAAGTGCGAGAAGACCTCGGTTTGGCTCATCCATAATTGCATGTATTTTGCCTTCGATCGTGTCACCCAGATGGTTGGGAAAGAAAGCAGACGATTTGCCTAATGGCCGAAAAGACACAATCAGGATCATGGACGCTCATCCGTCAGGTGCTGCAGCCGTACCGGCTTCATCTCATAGCCATCTTGGCTGCCATGATCGTCGAAACGATTGCTAACCTTGCAGCACCATGGCCGCTGAAGGTCATCATTGATGATGTAGCTGGCCACGGCCATTCCAGCCCAGTGTTTTCGCGGATCGAATCGGCCCTGGCAGGCACGCAGAAGATGAATCTCGCTGTCATCATGGCGCTGTCCTTTCTTTTGATTGCCATTATCGGCGCAGTCGCCGGTTACATCGACAACTACATCACGGAGAGTGTCGGCCAGCGGGTGGCACACGATCTGCGCATGCGCACATATCACCATCTCCAGCGCCTGTCTCTGAGCTATTACGATACGCATGCAACAGGAGGGATTCTCAGCACCATCACGACAGATATTCAGACCGTACAGTCGTTTGCCTCTTCTTCAACACTCGATATCCTCGTCGACCTCCTCACAATTGTCAGCATGCTCGGTCTGATGTTTTGGCTGAACTGGGACTTTACGCTCATTGCGCTTGGCGTTACCCCTATACTTCTAATTTTTGTCTTCCGGTTCAAGAAAGCGGTCAAAAAGGCTACACGCGAAGTACGGAAGCAACAGAGCGAAATCGTCTCGGTAGTCCAGCAGAATCTCGGCTCCATGCAGGTAATTCAGGCATTCGGGCTTCAGGATCATCAGGAAAAGGAGCTGGGCACTGTCAGCCAAGCGGTCATCGATGCAGCACTCAAAGCGCGACGGGTGAAGTCTCTCCTGTCGCCCATCGTCTCGATTGTCGGGGCAGCATGTACGGCGGTCGTGCTGTGGCGCGGTGCATGGCTTACGGTGAATGAGGTGATGACTGTAGGAGCGCTCACCGTCTTTCTGGCATATCTTACGAAGTTCTTCAAGCCGGTGAAGGATCTGGCAACCTCAACGAATGCCATTGCACAAGTTGCTGTGGCTGTGGATCGAATTGAAGAGGTTCTCGACGCCGACAATCTGATCGTCGAGAGGGACGACCCTGTAGAGATAAAGAATTTTGCCGGGAAAATTGAATTTTCCAATGTGTCATTCGGATACACGGAGAAACCGGTTCTCAGCAACCTGAACTTCACCATCGATGCTGGACAATTTATCGGCATCGTTGGACCCACTGGAGCGGGGAAGTCTACCGTCGTCAGTCTCATTCCTCGGTTCTACGACCCTCTTCTCGGCTCGATCAAAATCGACGGAGTTGACGTACGTGACATGAAACTGAGCCACTTGCGAGATCAGATCGGATATGTGTTGCAGGATACAGTCCTTTTCCGCGCCACAGTGGCAGAGAACATTGCCTTTGGAAGGCCCGGCGCTTCCGAAGACGAGATTATCGCTGCCGCCAAGCTGGCAAACGCACACGAGTTTATTATGCAAATGCCTGGCGGTTATCGCGCGATGGTCGGCGAACGTGGTTCCACGTTATCCGGCGGTCAGCGTCAGCGGATCGGCATCGCTCGCGTCATGATTCGAAACAGCCCTATCCTTCTTCTCGATGAGCCTACCGCCGCACTTGATACCGAGTCGGAACGACTCGTTGTCGATGCTCTCGAACGTCTCATGGATGGAAAGACAGTGATTGCGATTGCTCACAGATTGAGCACAATTCGCGATGCCGACCGGATCATGGTGATCAGTCGTGGAACCGTCGCTGAGATGGGAAGCCACGATGAGCTTATGGCAGCGGATGGCATATATGCTGCCTTACACAGCGCCCAGTTCACCACCGATGGTAAGAGCGAAGTGCCAAATGCGGTCCGCGCTACCGTCTGAAACGACTTGTGAAGCATATATCTGAAGACAAATTTGTTCTTAAGGAGCGCTTTCTTTCAGGCCGGCGCCTCATTGTATTTCCCTGATCGTCTGGTGATCTTAATCATAGAGAAGTCGATGGCCGAAGTGGGCTATGCAAATTTTAGCCTGCCTTCTATCTCAGGGCAGTGCGCTGGGCGATCAGATAGCCAATCCCTAGTACATCACGGGCGGTCCGGGAATCATCGAACAGCCAACCGTCGCGCGCTCTCAAACGCTCCGGCCATTCCCGCAGTTCACATCCGTCAATCTCTTTGTGAGCTCCGCTCACGCTGACTACAACGCGCTGCTCATCAAAGCCGAGAAGCGGGCCGGCCATAGGTTGAACATCGTGTCATCCTTTACCTGGTCGCGCAATTTGGACTCCTCCTTCGGCACCGCCAACAGCATTCAAAGTCCGGGGTTCAGTGCGCCGCAGAATGTCTATGACCTCGAAGCGGAGTACTCTCACTCCGTGACCGATGTCCCTTACCGTTTCGTGGCTGGCATTCTGTACGATCTTCCCTTTGGAAAAGGCGAGCGCTTTGTGGCGGGCAATCGCTGGATAGATGAAATCATCGATCGCTGGCAACTGAACGTACTACCCACCTTCCAAAGCGGATTTCCTGTCTCCATCTACCAAAGCAATAACCCAAATAGCACAATCGCGGGCAACGGCGTCCAGCGTCCTAATCGTGTTCAGGATGTTTCTTTGGGAACGAAGGGCAGCCTCTATGACCGCCTGAATGGATATATCAACCCGGCAGCATTCACCGCCTCTGCGGCCAATACGTTCGGCAATGCACCACGCACATTATCATTACGTGGACCTGGATACGAAGACTGGGACATCTCTCTGTTCAAGAGCGTGCTCGTGAGAGAGCGCGTCAATGTACAGTTTCGCGCACAAACCTTCAACACCTTCAACACGCCATTGTTTGCAGGGCCGAATACGGCATTCGGTAGTGCAAACTTCGGTGCCATCACTTCGCAGGCGAATTTTCCTCGCTACCTGCAGTTGGGTCTGCACATCACTTATTGAACCAATGGTTTTAAACTAAGGACGGTAATGATGTCATTTTCACTTACTCGACGCTCGCTTCTTAGAACATCTGGCCTCGCATTTGGAGCGGGCATCTTCTCTTCGGCAGCCTATGGAAGGCTGCCGGAAAGTGTTCCCCAGGATACGATCCATCTTAATCTCAACGAAAATGCTTTCGGTCCTTCTCCATCTGTGGCCATGGCAATCCAAAATGAGTTCTCGCGTATTTCGCGTTACGCGGACACGGCGTCTGCCCAAGCACTCTCTGAACAGGTCGCTGCCTATGAACGTGTACCAGTAGAGCAGATTGTATTGGGAGAGATACTCGGAGCACTCGGCCTTTACCTCGGAAGCCGTGGCGGTCCAGGTGGTGAATTTATCTACTCGACACCTGGATATCTTGCTCTCGTCGACGCCGCTTCTCATGTTGGTGGCGTCGGTGCTCCGGTCCCACTTAATCGAGAGTATCGTAATGACCTGCCCGCTTTGTCGGCACGTATCAACAAACGAACGCGCGCTATCTACCTCATCAATCCCCACAATCCCACTGGAACCGTCAATGACGATAAGCCTTTCAAGCAGTTTCTTCGCGAAGTTTCGCAGCAGGCTCCAGTCATCGTTGACGAAGCGTACCTCGAATACACTCCAGATTTCGAGAAGCGATCTGCTGTGTCACTCGTG
>Ga0206841_1048_pt2 | contig 24181 bp, 15 predicted proteins | sample Alteio_BWOrgCont_25_FD_152851 | JGI IMG/M metagenome (GOLD analysis project Ga0206841, IMG submission 152851) | Enriched cells from forest soil in Barre Woods Harvard Forest LTER site, Petersham, Massachusetts, United States -... | ecosystem: Environmental > Terrestrial > Soil > Temperate forest >... | reverse complement strand
GCTAATACACAGCCCGAAAAAGTATTGCCGCAAATTGAATCGGTCAATATTAAAATCACGCCACCTGCGTATACCGGCAAGGCAAGCTATCAGCAAGATAAATTCACCATAAACGCCGAAGAAAGCGCTGATGTTAGCTGGATTGTCAATACCAACATAGCTGTAAAAAACGCTTACCTGTTATTTAACGAAAAGGAAAAGCTGCCACTAACCAGCGACGATAAAACCAAATGGATTACTGCCAAAAACATTACCCAACCCGGCTTTTACCAGGTAAGCATTGACGGCAAGCTGTCCGACCTGTACCAGGTACAGGTGATTAAAGATGCCTTGCCCATAATCCGCGTAAAGACACCCAAACAATACACCCATATTGATGCCGGGGAAGCGCCGAAGGTTAATCTGACAGTTACCCTTGATGACGATTATGGCATTACGGACGCGCAGGTATTTGCCACAGTTGCCAAAGGTAGTGGCGAGTCGGTTAGGTTTAAGCAATACCAGATGAACTTCGGCGCTTCATTTCAGCAGCATAACAGGCAATATAATGTGCAAAAATTACTTGACCTGCCTGCCCTGAATATGGAGCCGGGCGATGAGCTATATTTTTACATACAGGCACAGGATAATCACCAGCAAAAAAGCCGCACCGATGTTTATATAGTTTCCATACAGGATACCGCCCAGTTATTAAGCATGGACGGCTTGCTTACCGGGTCGAGCATTAAACCCGAATTTTTTAGAAGTGAGCGGCAGATCATTATTGATAGCCAGCAATTGCTGAAAGACAAGGATAGTATCAGCGTCGACGTATTTAATAGACGTTGCAATGACCTGGGTCTCGACCAAAAACTATTGCGCCTGCGCTATGGTAAATTTTTAGGCGAAGAAGATGAGAGTGGCAAAGAGGGAAACGACGAACTTGCGAAAGTCGAAAATTTTAGCAATGCACAAATGTTTTTAGATGCTTATACCGACAAGCATGACAATGCCGAGGATGCCACTTACTTAGAACCGGCGGTTAAAGAACAGTTAAAAGCCACCCTATCCGAAATGTGGAAAGCCGAACTGCAACTGCGCCTGTACAAACCAAATGACGGGCTGCCTTTTGAATATAAAGCCCTGCGTTTATTAAAAGACCTGCAACAAAAATCAAGGGCTTATGTAGCAAAAACATCCTACAATCCCCCCCCGCTTAAAATTGAAAAACGTTTGACGGGCGATTTGAGTAAAATAGCCCAACCCGTAAACCAGCAGGATATAAAAGTACAGGCAGATAAGTTTGAAGCATTAAAAAAGACAGTCACAGTATTAGAGCAATTAAAATACACATCAGCACTGAGTATATCCAACAAAATAATCCTGGAAATTGCCGAACAGCAATTAGGTGCAAAGGCGTCTGCCGAACCGGGTATATATTTACCCGCGCTAAATGCTATACACCGCATAATTGCTGCCAATAAAGCCAAATCAACAGATATAGCCACGGTTGAAAAAGCCATACAAAAAACATTGCCTCAAAAGGGTATAATGCCCGCACAAGCACAAACTACTGCAGATATGGGTTTAGCACAGGGTTATTATAAAAATCTAAACCATTTAAACCGTTGATATGAGTTGGACGTTAACGGTTGTTGTTGTTTGCTTATTACTGGCCGCGCTTACCGGCTGGCTGGAGTATAAACGCGCCCACCGCAACCGTCTAACCTGGCGCATTTTAGTTTTATTTGTTGCCTTAGCCGCGCTGGCCTGCATAGCGTTGCCTCTTACCTATCATGGTAAAATTCAAACATTGGGTGACAACGATGCCGTTTTATTGACTGAAAATTATAATGCCGATAGCATTAATCACGGCGGTTATAAAATGATCTTTACGCCGGATAAGGATGTTAAAAGGACTTATCCAAAAGCCATATTATTATCTGGCATAAATGACATCAATAATTCATACCCGGCCGTAAAGCAATTACATATTTTAGGCTACGGACTTGATGATGCCGATCTGAAACAACTCAATATCCCTGTAACATTTACTCCCCCGGCTATCCCGGCAGGAATTCAGTCAATCAACTGGCAACAGCAATTAAAAACCGGCGACCAATTGCAAGTACAGGGCAGATATAATAACACCTCATCAAAAACAATAAAATTGGTTTTGAAAGGATTAAATACCTCATTGGATTCTACAAATGCTGTGGCAAATAAAGTATCAGATTTTGAATTAACTGCTACGCCAAAAATCACCGGGCAGGCTGCCTGCACATTACTGGCGATAAATGGCAAAGACACTCTTGAAAAAGAAACCATACCTATATCCATTGAGGCTGCAAAACCTGTTAAAGTTTTAATACTATCTGCCTCGCCGGATTTTGAAAGTAAATTTTTAAAAGACTGGCTAAGTCAAAACGGTTATGCCATTGCTGCAATGGCATCCATTAGCAAGGACAAAACAAGCCAGGATTTTGTGAACATGGAGAAGCAGCCGCTGGATAATTTATCAACTGCTTTGTTAAATAAGTTTGACGTGATAATTAGTGATCTGTCGGCTTTAAAATCACTTAGCGCGGCTGAAAATGCTGCCCTTAAACAACAGGTAGAGCAAAACGGGTTAGGTATTATTATCCGCGCTGATAGCGCGGGCAAGTCCGCATCGTGGCTGGATGATAGTTTCAGGGTAAATGCGATATCATCAAAAACCGTATCGGTTCCTTTGCTAATACAAGGGCAAAAAGGCAAGACCGCGCCGCTTACTATCGACCCGTCTTATATTACAGACCGCGGCAATATTCAAAACCTGGTTTTTGATACGCAAAACCACCTGTTAGCATCCACAGGTTTAAGCGGCGAAGGCAAACTGGTATTTACTATGCTGCGCAATACCTACACCTGGCAACTGGCGGGCGATAGCAAGGATTATACCGCGTTATGGTCGTTATTGATCAGCAAGGCCGCGCGTAAATTGCCTACTGTTTCGGGTTGGTCGGTTGCCGACGGAATTGCTACTGTAAATGAGCCTTTGGTTTTGCAATTACAAAGCGGCACTAACCCGGCAGCAATTTCTATAAATAATGCAATAGTATCCCCTGCACAAAACGCCGCTATCGCTTATAATTGGAATGTTACCTATTGGCCCTCGAAATTTGGCTGGCATCAAACTATAATGCCCGATAATGTACCTGCCTGGTGGTATGTTTATCAAAAAAATGACTGGAAAAGCATAAAAAATCTCAAAAAAATAGCGGATACCAAAAAATATTCCGATAATAGGGGTATAATAGCTACCACTGGGAAACAAACAGGTGCCGGGGCACGTATTGAAGTGCCAAAAGCGATTTTTTACATAATTTTATTAGCCGCCTGTACATTTTTATGGGTAGAGCACAGACTGACAATTTAACAACATAATTTATTCTATATATTCTAAAAAATAAGGAGGATTAAACCTTGAAAAGAAGAAATTTTATTTATTTAACAGGTATCGGTGCCGGTACCGCCATGCTGCCCACGTTCGCCGCTTTTTCGCGGCCCATTGAGCAGCAGGAAGCCCTTGACCAGGTAGATGTCCGCATTAAAAAAGAACTGGCTGATGTAGCTTTAAATGCCGCCAAATCAAAAGGCGCATCTTATGCAGATGTACGCATTGGCAGGTATTTAAACCAGGGTATCGGTGCGCGGGAAAACCGGGTACAAAATGTAAGCAGTTCCGAATCGTACGGGGCAGGCGTACGTGTAATTGTTAACGGTTGCTGGGGATTTGCCGCAACCAACAATATGAGCAAGGATGGTATTGCTAAAACCGCCGAAGCTGCCTGCGCGGTTGCCAAAGCCAACTCAAAGATCAGTACTTCGCCCGTACAATTGGCTCCCCAAAAAGGTTATGGCGAGGTAAGCTGGAAAACGCCTATCGAAAAAAATGCTTTTGAAGTGCCTATTAAGGAAAAAATTGACATGCTGTTGTCGGTAAACGGGGCTGCAATGGCGGGCGGCGCCAGCTTTGTTAATTCAAGGATACAGTGTATTAATGAGCAAAAGTATTTTGCTTCGACTGATGGCTCTTATATCGACCAGGACATACACCGTTTATATCCAACCTTTGATGTAACACAAACCGACCCGGTAACGGGAGCGTTTGAATCGCGTGCCGCGTTAAGCGCGCCGGTGGGTATGGGTTATGAATACCTTACCCCAAAAGATTCAGAAAAGGTACAGGGCATTGTTACCCGTTATAAAAACCGGTATGACATGCTGGAGGACGTTAAAAACGCCACCAAAAATGCAGCCGAAAAACTAACCGCAAAATCTGTTGAGCCGGGTAAATACGACCTGGTGCTTGACCCGTCGCACCTATGGTTAACTATCCACGAGTCAGTAGCCCACCCTACCGAGCTCGACCGTGTATTGGGCTACGAAGCTAATTATGCGGGTACCAGCTTCCTTACGCTGGAAAAACTGAGATCAAAGAACTTCCATTTCGGCAGCAAAAATGTAAATATTGTTGGCGATAAACTGCAATACGGTTCGCTTGGCGCTGTCGGTTATGATGACGAAGGCGTAAAATGCGGCCAGTGGGACATTATTAAAGATGGCGTACTGGTTAACTTCCAGGCCATCCGTGACCAGGCGCATGTTATTGGTCTTACCGCTTCGCAGGGTTGCTGCTATGCCCAGTCATGGGACGCGGTGCAATTTCAGCGCATGCCTAATGTATCGTTACAACCGGGCAAAACACCGCTTAGTGTTGACGACATGATCAAAGGCGTTGAAAAAGGGGTTTATATAGTTGGTAACGGCTCGTTTTCTATCGATCAGCAACGTTATAACTTCCAGTTTGGCGGCCAGTTGTTTTACGAAATTAAGAACGGTAAAATTGTAGGTATGCTGAACGATGTGGCTTACCAGGCTACTACAAACGAATTCTGGAACTCCTGCTCGGCCGTTTGCGACGAGCGCGATTACCGTTTAGGCGGCGCGTTTAATGATGGTAAAGGCCAGCCAAGCCAATCGAACGCGGTATCGCACGGTACGTCAACCGCAAAGTTTACCGGGGTAAATGTTATTAACACAAAAAGAAGAATAGGATAATATATCATATATGTCATTACTTAGCAAAGAAGAAGCACAGGCTTTATTAAAGAAGGTGCTCAGTTATTCAAAAGCCGACGAATGCGAGGTGGGCTTGAACGGCCGCGAGGGCGGCAACATCCGTACGGCCTTAAACCAGGTATCAACAGCAGGCGAAATAAGCACATTAACGTTGCAGATCAGTTCCACATTCGGCAAAAAAACCGGTTCGGCCAGCATCAATGAATTTGACGATGCTTCATTAGAAAGAGCTGTTCGCCGCTCCGAAGAACTGGCGCAATATGCTCCCGAAAACCGTGAGCATATGCCCATGTTAGGCGCACCTGCAACTCCATTTGCAGATTCGATCGAATACAATGCCAATACAGCTGCTATGACACCGGAAAGCCGGGCCGAAATGATGGGCAAAAGTTTAGAAGTAACTACAAAAGCCAAACTTATAGCAGCCGGGTACCTTGAAAATTCAACCAATTTTAACGCAGTAATGAATTCAAAGGGGCTATTTGCTTATAACAAAGCTTCGGATGTGGTTTTTACGGTAACTACCCGTAACGAGGCCGGTACAGGTTCGGGCTATGCGGCACGTGGTTTTACCGATGTTAAGAAGCTGGATACATTTTCAGCTACGACAATAGCGGCAACCAAAGCCAATAAATCTGTAGGCGCACAAGCTATCGAGCCGGGCAAATACACCGTGATATTAGAGCCGACCGCCGGGGCTTATATGCTGGAAAATATGTTCAGGTTTGATGCCCGTACGGCCGAAGAGGGCCGCAGCTTTTTAAGTAAAAAAGGCGGCGGCACACGCTTAGGCGAAAAATTGGTAGACGATAAAGTAACTATTTATTCCGATCCGTTTTATGCCGACCTGCCCGGTTCAACCTGGGACAGGGAAGGCCTACCCCTCGAAAAAACCTACTGGATTCAAAATGGGGTAGTTAAAAATTTAAGCTACTCGCGTTTTTGGGCAGATAAGAAAGGTGTAAAACCAGTTCCCGGCGGAAGCAATATTATTATGGAAGGTGGCAACACCACCCTTGAAGAAATGATAGCAAGCACCGAGCGTGGCGTACTGGTGTCGCGCTTATGGTATATCCGCAGTGTCGATCCGCAATCATTGCTGTTGACCGGCCTTACCCGCGACGGTACGTTTTATATTGAAAACGGTAAGATCAAATTCCCGATAAAGAATTTCAGGTTTAACGAAAGCCCGGTTATTATGCTGAACAATGTGGATGCATTGGGTAAACCTGAACGGGCTATCAGCGTGGAAAGCTACCGAAGCTATATGATACCACCAATGAAGATACGGGACTTTACATTTTCGTCGTTATCTGACGCGGTGTAAATAAAATTATCTTAAATGTCATTTCGAGCGATAGCGAGAAATCCATACACCTGCATGGTCCGCCTTGTTCGTGTATGGATTTCTCGCTATCGCTCGAAATGACATTAATGTTTCTCCTAAGAAACCGCCCCTATCGGCAGCACTTCTTTGCCATAAATTTCATTCAACACATTGGCAATGCCTGTATAAATGGCTGATGCGCCGCAGATAATTCCCTCATAGCCTGCCAGATGTGTAATATTGGCATTTCCGGTCGAATCGCCTACTGCCAATAAAATAAATAATAGTGTCAACGAGGCAAAAACAAATTGCAGCGCCCGGTTAAGTTTAAGGGTGCCGAAGAAAAGCAAAAAGGTAAACAAACCCCACATCGACAAATAAGCCACTTTGGCGTTATCGGCAGGCGCTGTCATCCAACCCAATTTTGGCATCACGATCATGGCGACGAACGACAACCAGAAAAATCCGTAAGATGTAAATGCTAATAAACCGAATGTATTGTTTTTGCGGGCCTCGATTATTCCGGCTATAACCTGGGCCAGGCCGCCGTAAAATATGCCCATTGCCAGTATCATGGAGTTCATTTCATAAAATCCGGCATTGTGGATGTTTAGTAAAACCGTGGTCATGCCAAATGCGCATAGACCAAGCGGTGCAGGATTGGCGGTGCCATCCTTTAAAGAAACTGGTGTAGTTGGTATCATAATTAGTTAGGTTAAGTGGTTTATAATGCAATTTAATTTATTTCAGTGTATTAATTTATAATGCTCATTAAAAAAACCTGTCGGGATTAGTTACCAGGTTTAAAAACGATTCAAAATTTTCAGTATAATTTGACTGATCAAGCTGGTAATAAAACGCGCCCTTTCTTGATGAGTGCTTATCCTTTTCTTCAAGCTTTACCAGCAAACCGGTGGACAACAGCTTACGGCTAAAATTACGTTCGTCAAATTTAGTTTGGTACACTCCTTCATACAGGGCGTGTAACTGAGGGATGGTGAATTTGCCGGGCAACACCTGCAATAATATGGGATGTATTGCCGCTTTATACCGTAATTGCTTTTTAGCCATCTTAACAACTTCGGCCTGGTCAAACGCAAGCTCAGGTATTTCGGCTAATAAAAACCATTGGGCATTATATTTACCGGTTTGCTGTTGTTGATATTTATTTATATCGATCAATGCAAAATAGGCTACCGATAATGTTTTTTCTACCGAATCTTTTCCGGGTTTCCCAAAAACCTGGAATTGCTCCATATAAACACCCTTTAACCCTGTATATTCTTCCAATAAGCGCCGGGCTGCGTCATCGGGGTTTTCCAAAGGTTGTATAAAGCCGCCTGTCAAACTCCATTTGCTGTTTGCGCCGAAGCGCTGAACGAGCAATAGCTTTACTTTAGAACCGTCAAATCCAAATATTACACAATCTGTGGCTACCAGTACGCGGGTTTCTAAAGCGCCTTCTTTTATTTCATCTACAACTATAGGGTCTAATAAAGTAGAGGTGTCGCCAAAGTTAGAGGTATCGCCTTCGGCTATTTTTCTCAAAATACGGCGCACTATTTTACCCGACCGCGTTTTAGGCAAACTGTTTACAAACTGAATTTTATCAGGTTTGGCTATAGGGCCTATAATGCGCGATACAGTCATGATGATATCCTGCCGGGTAACATCTTCGCTGAAATGCTTTTCGGGGCAAACCACAAATGCGTAAACTCCCTGCCCTTTTATATCATGCGGATAACCCACTACCGCCGATTCAACCACGTTACTATGGCTGTTAATGGCATTTTCAACTTCGGCAGTACCTATACGGTGGCCTGAAACATTTAACACGTCATCTACCCTGCCGGTAATACGGTAATAACCCTCTTTATCGCGCAAACAACCATCGCCGGTAAAGTACAGGTTTTCATAAGTGGCAAAATAGGTGGCGCAGCAACGTTCATGATCGCCATAGGTGGTGCGCAACATTCCCGGCCACGGAAACTTCATACATAAATTGCCGCTTACGCCATTTCCCTCAATTACTTTACCGTGTTCATCAACCAGCGCGGGCTGAACCCCCGGTAGCGGTAGCGTAACATATCCCGGCTTTGTAGGCGTAATATTGGCAATGGGCGATATCATAAATCCGCCGGTTTCAGTTTGCCACCAGGTATCTACAATAGGGCATTTTTTGTGACCTATCTTTTCATCAAACCAATGCCATGCCTCCTCATTTAACGGTTCTCCAACCGATCCCAGTTTTTTAAGCGAACTTAGGTCCTTACCTTTTAACACTTCATCGCCAAAACTCATCAGCGAGCGGATAGCTGTTGGAGCGGTATATAATATGTTTACCTTAAATTTATCAACCATATCCCATAAACGCCCGGCATCCGGCCAGGTAGGTATGCCTTCAAACATCAATGTGGTAGCGCCTTGCGATAACGGGCCGTACACCATATAAGAATGGCCGGTTATCCAGCCGACATCAGCGGTACAAAAATAAACCTCGCCGGGTTCATATTGAAATGCTGTCGCGAACGTATAACCTGTATAGATCATATACCCCCCGCAGGTATGCACTACGCCTTTGGGCTTGCCTGTCGAGCCGGAAGTGTACAATACAAACAGCATGTCCTCCGCGTCCATTTCTTCGGCGGGATAACCGGCATTTTCATGTGCCTCTACTTTCCTGATCTCATCTTCCCACCAAACATCCCTCCCTTTGATCATTGAAACAGACCTGTGGCTGCGTGTAAGCACGATTACTTTTTGAACAGACGGGCATTGCAGTAAAGCATCGTCAACAACTGATTTTAGCGGCACTTCCTTATTCCCCCGGTAACCACCATCAGCGGTTATAACCAGCTTACATTGGGTATCCTGAACACGGTCGGCAATTGATTGTGCCGAAAACCCGCCGAAGATAACCGAATGTACGGCGCCTATCCGGGCACAGGCCAAAACCGCTATGGTTAATTCGGGCACAGTAGGTAAATAAATACATATCCTGTCGCCCTTTTGTACACCGTTGTTTTTCAGCACGTGGGCAAACTGGCATACCTTATTATATAAATGCCGGTAAGTTATTATTCGGTGATCTTCTGTGGGGTCATTAGGCTCCCATATAATGGCCGGTTTATGGCCAATCGCATCCAGGTGGCGGTCAAGGCAATTTTCGGTTATATTAAGTTTAGCCCCCTGGAACCATTTTATACTGGGTTCTTTAAAGTTCCACTCTAATACCTTATCCCATTTTTTTCTCCATAAAAAGCTATCGGCAACTTCAGCCCAAAACTTTTCAGGATGCGCTACACTTTCCTTATAAACCTGTTGATATTGTTCAAATGATGTGATCTTCATTATAGATTAACCCAACATTATTTTGATTTCGATTTATCCTGGTACGCTTTAATATGTTCGGCTACGTCAACCATGGGCGCTACCCATATATTTTTTTCATTTTCTTTAATAAAATGCAGCAGCTTGCTGTGCTCTTTCAGGTCGACATTAATATTATGGCCGCCGCCAACACCATGAAACAAGAAAACCAGCAAGGTATGCGTTTGCATGGCTTGTTTAACTAAGCCTATCATATAATCAGCATTCTTTTTGTCGATCATATAACAATCAATATTACCTAAATCTACTTTGTCTATGGTCTGCATACCCGCACCAACGCCCCTTGCAGCCACAAATTCTTTTTGTATATGCGGCCATATCAAATCATCACCAATTTTCAGATCGCCGCAGGGATAGGCGAATGTCCTTTTGTCTTTTCCGTCAATGGCTTTCAACAGCACATTGTTCATTATCGCTTCATTTGTTTCCCTAACCATCGAATATTTGCTCAGGTCTGTTTCGGGTGTCACAAAGCTCCTGCCCGGCCTGCCGCCATCACAAGGATGGTATAACATATGGTTACCCAGTTCATGGCCTTCTTTGGCAACCTTGCGCCACTCATCCATACGTGAGCTTATCACAGATGAGGAGCCAATGAGGTAAAAGGTGCCTTTTAATTTCAGCGAATCTAAAGCCGGGACAACGTTATCCAAATCGACACCAATAGCATCATCATAAGTTAACACCACCGCGCATTGTTTATTATTCCATACCTGCGCGTTTTGCGCTTTGGCTGTTAAAAAAATTACCGATACAAATATTATAGTTAAAAACGATCTCATAGTGCTTGTTAATTATCAGCTGTTTGAAAAGGCGAGGCTGGTAAACCTTCTTTATTATATAAATTGGCCCCATCCGGGTTATCGGCCCACGCATAACGAACGGATACAGGGTTAGCAACGGAATCACTCCAAACAATTACTTTATCACCGTCTATTGTAGCTTTTGCCCAAACATATTTTTTATCCGCCCCGGCAATCTCGAAATAAGACAGTTCATTACTGCCTTTGGTCATCAAACCGCCGCCAACATTGGTGAACGAGAGGGCAATTTTATTACCGTCAATTTTTTGCGACTGATAAAGCGGGCCTGCATACACCAGGTCTTTAGCGCCATAGGCTAAATGCTCAGCCCAAAGCGCAAGACGGGTACCTACATCTTTTTTGTCGAGCGGGTGCAGCTCATTCCAGTTACCCACATCAATTGCGACAGCCATCCCTGTATTTGGCAGCGATAATGTTTTGCGATCGGCTTCGCGAAGTTCGGCCCAGCCACTCTCTGATGGAGAATAATTGGCTTCCATATAATTTGGCAATTGCACAAAAATAAATGGCAGATCGCCTAACTGCCATTTGTTCCTCCAATCAGTAATGAGTGCAGGCAACAATTGCGCGTATTCTTTGGCCCTGCCGGCGTTAGTTTCGCCCTGGTACCATAAAAACCCTTTTATAGCATAATTAGTTGCCGGGGCAACCATAGTATTATATATACCTGTAGGCGCAGTGTTTGCCGCAACAAAAGCAGGAATGCCGCCTGCCGGCTGAGCAGCACCCGCCGGAGGCCCGGCCGGGATGTTATGGATCAGCACCTGGCCTACTTTATATTCCCAATCACCCCGCAGATCGATCTTTTCGTTTGCAGTAGCTAAGGTGTAATCCTTGTCTGCTAAAAAGCCGCCTTTGCCGTTGTTGCAGGTCACTTTAATAACGATAAGATTTTTTCCGGGCTTCAATAAACTTGCCGGAATATCATAACGGCGATTATTGTAAATACTACCAGATGCGCCAACTTGCACCCCATTTATATAAGACACATCCGCATCGGCAATGCGCGATAAGTACAAATGCGCAGCCTGGCCACCCATCGAAGCAGGAACATTAACCTCTTTTCTGAACCAAACTACCCCGTTCAAATCTTTCACGCCCTGGTCGTTCCAATAACCGGGCAGCCAAAAATGGTGCCAACTTTCAGGCACATAGTCAATTGCATACCAGGGTTTGGGGCCACTTGTTCCCAAATCTGGTGCGGGTTGCGGGCGGGCACCAAAACCACCCGGGCCCCTTGCACCGCCACCTGTACGTCCCCGTGCTATTCTATTAAGGAACGCAGTATCTGTAAAGGTTTTGATCTGGTCTTCAAATTTCGTCATGCCTTTATAGCCTTCGGCGCTTATCCAGGGCTCAATTGCCGAACCATCCCAGGCGGACGCAATAAGGCCAATAGGCACATGATATTTTAAATAAATATGCCTTGCAAAATAATAAGAGGCCGCGCTGAAATCCAACACCGACGTTGGCGTAGCGGCTACCCATTTAGCGCCCGCAGGCAATTCGTCATGTGTAGGTGTAAAATCGGCAACGTTACGCACGTAAAAATTTCTTATTTGGGGATAATTTGCACTGGCTACATCTTCGGGGTATTGTTCCTTAACAGCCTCCATACGTAAAACCATGTTTGACTGGCCCGAGCAAAACCAAACATCGCCTAATAGTATGTCGCTTAATGTTATTTCATTTTTCCCTTTAATAACCATGGTGAAAGGGCCACCTGCCTTCATGGCGGGCAATTCTATTAACCACTTTCCGTCGGCGCCGGTAACCGCGCTTCCTTTTTTGCCGTTAAAAGCAATATTCACTTTTTCACCGGGTGATGCCCAGCCCCATATTTTTAATTTGGTATCGCGCTGCAACACCATACCATTGCTGACTAATTGCGGAAGCTTCACCTCGGCATAGCTGTACAAGCCTGAAAAGATCAATAGAAAAGTTATTGCCCAAAAAGGGCCCTTATTAGTAAGCTTCATAATTAGTTATATAACGGTTTATAATTTGGATGTATAAATTTAATCAATGTACCCGATTTAGATAGAATTGATGGTAAATAAAAACTTGCCTGCGGTTAACAGGCAAGTTTTATTATACTATACTTCATTACACTAAATACTTATTCTCCTCCCGGTCTTCTGCCTGCCGGTGCAGGAGTTGTGTGACCAATGTTTTGATCGGCCCATTTTATAAACCATTTCATATTGGCGTGATCTTCGTGTTTCTGATCGTGCTGGCGCCATGCTAACTGTCCGTTAAGCATGGGAACATTAACAGCAGGCATTTTTTCAGTCTTGTAATCGTTAGATACGCCCAGATCTTTTGCCCCTAATAGCTTAAATACCGGTCCTGCGGCAATCGCGGCCATATAGCTACCCTGGTGATCGAGCCATTTGGCATCGCCTTTTTCGGGAACGCCATAGCTGATAAAAGTTAAACGCGGCGCGCACATGGCTATGAGTTCATGCGAATCAACAGGAAGATCACCCGCATTTTTACTTCCAAATTTCGCTTCCGAAGCGCCATATTTCATAAAGTTTCCGGCCATCCAGTAGTATTCGCCACCGGTTAAGCTTTCAACTGCTTCGCCCCAGTTACGGCGGTTCAGTTTAGCGCCGCCTTCGCCCGAAGACCCAACTAAAGCCATAGCAATGTTAGGATTATAAGCTAAAGCTACTAATGCCGCTTTACCATACCGCGATACGCCTTCAACGCCTACGTGCTTTGCATCTGCTGTTGGCTCGTTAGCGGCCAAATAATTTAAAACTTCATTTGCACCCCAGCCCCATGCCCTTAACGCTCCCCAATCATCGGGTTTACGTGGCTGGCCCTTGTTTACTAAACCAATAATACCGCGTGTTAAGCCTTGAGCATTATCGGCTTGTATGCTTCCCAAATCAAGAGATACATAACCCCAGCCATCAGCAATTAATTGCTCGTTTGAAGGCGGATCATAGTTTTCACCTATAACACCCGGTACATCAGGTGTTACTTTGGGCGGAGCCGGAGGGCCAAATCCAAAGCCCATTGGCGCAGGGCCTGCAAACGGTTGATAAAGCGGGTGTTCTTCAAACACAGCTTTTAGTGATGGGTCAGCGTTTATAAGCAATTGTTTTAATGCCGCGTTAATTTGTGCATTTTGCGCAGCGGTTGGGGCGCTTGGCGCAGGGAAACCGGCGGGGCTAAACATGATCAAAACAGGTACCGGGCCTTTTGCGTTAGCCGGTAAAACTACGGTCATTTTAATATCAACATTAATAGCCGGGTAAGACGAATTGTCTACGTGGCCTTCTACCAGCTTAGCAATAACAGGCACACGGGCAACTACTTCTCTATCCAGCGTTTTAACCGACCAGGTTATACCCGGAATATTTTTTGGCAAACGGCCGTATACTTCGCGGTCCATATCTTCTACAATTTCCGGGCGGCGTATGTCCCACCATTCTTTTGCAGTGGTTACCTTTTTGCCGTTTTTCATGGTCATTACATCCGGCAGGTTTGGATACGGGTTAGCCAATGCCTCATCATAATTGGCATGGTTTGGTGCCTTTTCATCGCCGCTTGGACCGTTCCGAAGCGTTTTGATACCTAATTGATCCATCATATTTTGATGGTCCTGGTCGGCAGTAAAAGTTACCGGCGGCGGATAATTACCAGATGACGATATAGGTGGAGTGCTTTGTCCCGAAACACGGACAGCCGCCATTAATAAAAGGAACAATACTTTTTTCATTCTATTTGTTATGTTATTAAATTGGTTACTAATTAGTTATTTGACAGGTTTATAAATATATATAAACAAATCAATTTTTGCAATCGATTTCAAAAAATAACCCGTTGTTTATCAGTATTTTAATAACTGTACATCAGACATAAATTTAAAAATTACCGCATATTCCAAATCTTAATATTAAAAAAGTCAATTAAAATAAAAACTAAAGGGTCAAAAGCGGCGTTATAGAGACAATTCTTTCATGAAAAGAATACCATAATAATGAGCAATAGTTTATTAAGCAATCCACCGCCAGCTCTCCATCATTCTTTAATTCCAATGAAAAAACCACCGTTCAATATCACCTTAAGTTTCCTGTTCCTTTTCATAACGGGCTTGCCTTTTTTTGCCCGTGCAGATGGTTTTAAATTCAGGATAAAAAATACGGCTAAAACCAATGTCGCCGTATTTTACAGGATCAACGAAAAAGGGGGTAAGTTTAAACTGAAAGCGTTGCTTAAACTCAATCCCGGCGAAGAAAAAATTAAGGATATATCTATTAACAAGGGCGATACCGTAACCTTTTACGGCCAGGATGCCGAAGACCAAACCTCGGTGTTGATAAAAAGAGATTTCACCACGCTTAAAAAAAACAAAGACAACACTTTCTATATTCCTATTATAGTACCCGAAAAAGAAAGCACAAGTTTTGAATCCCTCGATAACTTAGGCATACAATTAGAACATAATAAGGTGCTTAGCTTTATGCTGAAAATGGATTCATCATCTATGAGCAGCCTTTCAATACTCGAAAACAATTTTCAAAATATTTACCCGCTGGGCACTTTTATATTTGTTGATACCAAAACTAACCGCCTGCTTCTCCCGCCGCTGGAACCTTCCTTTTGGAACAACAGTGAAAATTATTTAACCATGCAGGATAGCTTGTATACGCTTGTTAATAACGCGCATAGCGGGACGGCCAGCCTGCAGGTAGCTTATTTTGTTGCCAAAATGTTCGATTCATTAAAAGTAGATAATACTGCCGAACTTGAATTTAAAGCCAAGCTTTCATTGATAAGGTGGAAGCCTACTGCCAGCGCAGATATATACCAGGTATTTAATGACAAGGCTGTACAGGATTTTTTACAGAACTGCTATGCCCAGATCAATAACCCCGATGAAGAATACCAACGGTACCGCCTTTATTTCCTGTCCTCGTATGAACGCATTGACGACCTGGAGATCACCGGGAAAAAATTCTATAGCTTTGGTAACGAGGCCGACCTTTCATTAATGACCAACCCTGCCATGCAGGTTTTTAGTACAAACCTGGGGGTAATGTATACCAAAAACAAAACCATGAGCAATTACTATTCTGTTCAAAACGCTGTTTTACGTACTAAAGCTTATGATTTAACCGCCCTGTTGTTTAACAGCTTTAAAAACAATGTTAAAAATAAGATTATAGCCGACGCCAATGAAGACCAGCATAAAATCACCAATGCTATTATTGGTGAATATAAAAACCTGGTGGCTTATAACCCCGATCCGGTTAGACTTAACCTGGCCGCTATTGACCCAAAAGATGCCAACCCGTCATTAGTACCCATTGAAACCACCGTGAGCAATTTATCGCCTTATAGCAACACCCCGCCCGATACCTCAAAACAAGCCGCCGGTATTGCCAATAATTATAAAATTGACACCTATAATAATAAGGTGAAATTTTTTAATTCGCATTTAAAGATGATCAATACCCTTATTAAGCAATTAGACCAAACTGATAGCGACCTGGCCAAAATATCGCAAACCAATCCTGATAAAAGCTTTAGCAGTACTGTAAATTCGCCCGGTTTATTGAATGAGATAGAAGTAAACAGCCAGATCGTGCGAAAGGAATAAAAAGCCAATTTATATCATAAATCAGGCCGCAAAAAGCACAAAATTTTAAGATACCCCTCAATTTCTTACCTCATTGCGGTTCAACCATCAAAAAAGTCTATAAATTGTATAGATTTTATGGTATATTCTTAATAAAACCTCATTTGTGAATAAAAATCTTCATCAAAATAATTCATTCTGATACTAAAATTCAATTTTTGTTAAAAATTTATTAATTTTAGGTCGTAAGCAATAAAAATTTTATCTTTATTGGACTGCAAAGTCTGCTATAATTGTTATTTATAATTGGAAAATTTAACACGAAGAAGTTTTTTAAGTAAGGGTGCTATGCTGGCAGGCGGCGCATACCCGGCTATGCTCGCTTTGGGTATGCTGAAATCGGCGCCAGCGCATGCATTTAATTTAACCGGCAGCGGTACCGGCAAACACGTTATTATTTTAGGCGGCGGTCTTGCCGGCATGACCAGCGCTTATGAGCTTAATAAATTAGGTTATAAGTGTACCATCCTCGAAGCACGCCAGCGTGCGGGTGGCAGGTGCTGGAGCATCCGTAACGGAACTACCAATACAGAAATTGACAAACCCACCGCGACAGCTCGTTTTGATGAGGGCCAATATTTTAATGCGGGGCCATCGCGCATCCCTCATCATCACCAGCTAACTTTGCATTATTGTAAAGAACTGGGTGTACCGCTACAGGTTTATAACAACGTTAACGAAGGCGCTTATTACTTTGCCGAAGGCAAAGGCCCTTTATCCAACAAAAAGATACCTGTACGCGAGATACATAATGATATAAGGGGTTATACTACTGAATTGCTGGCTAAAGCCATTGACCAGTCGGCATTAGATACAGGCTTAACTAAGGAAGATGGCGAAAAAGTAATAGAATATTTAATGGCCGAAGGCGGCCTTGATCCCGATAAATTATACAAAGCATCTGCAAGGCGGGGTTATATAGAAGCGCCGGGCGCGGGCGACAAGCCGGGTAAAATTGCCGATCCGCATAAACTGGCTGAGATCATACAATCTGGCTTGATGGATCCTGATTTTTATAATGTTGCAGAGTACACTTATGAGTTGCAGATGACCATGTTCCAGGCCATCGGCGGCATGGACCAGATTGCCAAAGCATTGCAAACAAAGATTGCCCCTTTCTTGAAACTTGGAGCTGAAGTAACAGATATTACCAATTTACCCGAAGGTGTAAAGATCAACTATAAGGATGCAACTGGGGCGCATGAGTTAAAGGCCGACCTGTGCATTTGTACTATCCCCTTACCTGTTTTGAGTAATATCAACAACAATTTTTCAAGCGATGTAAGCAGGGCCATTGACTACATTGGTTATATGAAAACCGGCAAGATAGGTCTGCAGTTTAAGCGCCGGTTTTGGGAAGAAGACGACCATATTTACGGCGGCATAACCCATACCAATAATGATCTGACGCAAATATTTTATCCGTCGTATGATTACTTAGGTAAAAAAGGCATATTAATAGGTTATTATAATTTTAACGATAAGGCATTACGCACCGGCAATTTAAGCTATGCCGACCGTGAAAAACTGGCCTTGCAGAAAGGCAGGCTGATACACCCGCAATATGACCAGGAGTTTGAAAAATCGTTTTCAATAAGCTGGCATAAAACAAAATACAATTTAGGCGGTTGGGCAGAATATAGCACCGATACCCGCAAAAACCAGTACCCCGCCTTATTAAAGCCTGATAAAAATGTGTATTTTGCAGGTGAACATTTAACCTACTTAAACGCGTGGATGGCCGGTGCGTTTACATCGGCACGAAGTGTAGTAGCAGATATACACGGACGCGTAACAGAACAGCGGGTAAGCTACCCCGCCGAGGCAACTAAAGGATAACTACTTAATAAAATATATATACTAATTAACTCACTCTAAAACTTTAAAGATATGTCAAACTCACTTAACCGCAGAAACTGGATCAAAACCAGCGCAGTAATGGCCGGCGGACTGGCCTTTTTATCCGGAACGGCAAGCAAATTGGTTGCCGCACCTGCCAGCAAAAAAGCGCTTTCACCGGATTTTAACAAAAACTCTTGTTATTCTGATACCGAATTAGCGGAGATGACCCTTCCTGATACTAAGGCCATCCTTGACAAAAATGAAAATCCTTTCGGTCCCTCACCCGCCGCCAAAAAAGCTATACAGGATGCTATTGATGGCAGTTTCCGTTATCCGGGCACAGCTCGTACGCTTTCGGCTAAAATTGCCGAGCATGAAGGGCTTACTGCACAAAATGTTTTGTTAAGTTCAGGTTCAACCCCGCTACTACAGGCTGCCGCCATGAATTTTATAAGAGATGGTAAGAGCGTAATGAGCGGCGATTTATCGTACACCGACCTTCCAAGACAAGCCACAAATTTTGGTGCGAAATGGGTACAAATACCTATGACCGCCGATTTTAAGCTCGACCTTGATGCTATGGAAGCCGCTGTTGATGGCTCTATTGGATTGATCTATCTTTGCAATCCCAATAACCCTACGGCTACCATATTGGATAGCGCGAAATTAAAGGCATTTTGCGAACGAGTTTCCAAAAAAACCACCATTATGATCGATGAGGCTTATATTGACTATTTGCCAAATCCACAAGAAATTACCATGATGGGCGCTGTAAAAGCCGGTCAAAACGTAATTATCGCGCGTACATTCTCAAAACTTTATGGTTTTGCAGGTTTACGTTGCGGCTATTTTGTTGGTCAGCCAGATACGCTTAGGGCTATAGGCAGATACACCTCGAGCAACATGGCGCTTTCGGCAACTACTTTGGCAGGCGCTATTGCCGCTTACCAGGAACAACCTTTTATGCAGGATGCGCTGAAAAAAGCCAATGCATCGAAAGAATTCTTATATGCCACGCTTAAAAAAGAAGGCTATGAATACATCCCTTCGTCTGCCAACTTTGTACTATTCCCAATTAAAATGGAAGGCGGTAAATTCGTCAGCGAAATGAGGACCAGGGGCGTAAGTCTTCGCAACTGGAAATACAAAGACAAAGATTACTGTCGCGTAAGCATCGGCACGATGGAAGAAATGCAGGCCTTTGCCGATGCCTTTAAACAAATCTCGTAACACAACTACCTATTTAATAAAAAAGCCTTTCAGACTGTGATGGTTTGAAAGGCTTTTAATATATTTGATAAACCAATAAACTACCCCATGCGCAAATTAATTTTCACCATTTGTACAACACTTTATTTTACAGGCCTTTGCCTGGCACAGGAAAAAACGGTTAACCCGCGCCCGCTTACTTTAGATGAATATAACAAGGCGTTAACTTTTAAGATTGGCGACCTGGATAAGGATACCTATGTTAAGTTTGAGAACACCTATGTACTTGACCGTTATGAAAGCCGCAAACCTTACTTTATAACCGGCAGCGACGGCCTTAAAAAACGCATAGACCTTTATAAGTTAGTTGCCCGCGACAGTCAGCAGGAAATTGGCCTGATGGTTTTTTATACCAGTGAAACCGGCAAAAAATACCAGGCCCTTGTTCCTGATTTTACCGCCGATGCCAAGGTTTGGGATAAATATTTTAATGATATTGATAATATCAATAAAGAGGAAAAGAACTTTATACTGAAACTATCTTATGTACTTTCAAAAGAGATGGCTTTCCAGCAATTTAAGGTAATCAACAATGGCAAGGATATGAAAGAAGAGTCTGCTACTTATGGTAATGATATTTGTTTCCCCGGCGACGAAGAAGTAACCATGGGCAACGGCGCTAAAAAACTGATAAAAGATGTAAAAAAAGGCGATGAAGTGATCACCGTTGACCCGCTAACCAATAAGTCAGCAGCCACGAAAGTAAAAGAACTGACTATTCATGATGCAAAGAATTACGCGTTAACCCAATTAGTTTTGGTTAATGCCAAAGAAAACAATACAGTTAACGGCATTAATATAGCCTTAAACACTAAAGTATTAAAAGCAACTCCAAATCACCCGATGATGACCAAAGATGGCAGCTTTAAAATGGGTGATATAGCCATAGGTCAGCAGGTGCTTTGTTTAAACGATAAGGGCAAATACGAAACCTATACTGTTCTGCAAAAATCAGAACAGGGTGGCGGCGTACAAAAAGTATATAACATTGTAGCTGATGGTGGCAGCACCCTATTAATGAACGGGGTGATGGTAATGCAGAAATAAGTACCAATGTCAAACTTACGAAGTTTTAAAAACTTCGTAAGTTTTTAACGCCAATAGAAAGCCTGTAAATCAATTGATTTACAGGCTTTCTATTTTGATTTTTATTATTTATTCCCGTCACCTAATTCGTTTTATAATTTTTACATTTATTCAAATTATGATCAGGCGGCAAATAAAACTGTTTTCAATCTTATTTGTGATAGGTGTTAACGCGGCCTTCGCACAGCAAGAGCATTCGCATTTGTTTGACAAATTCGGGAGGTACTATTTTACGCCAAGTTTTATGCCACTTAGCTGGTACACCCAATTTACCCGGGAGCCATATTTTACCCGTTTGCCCGACACACTTTATATTCAAGTCGAGAGCATTGCTGATATACGACAAATAGTTGACGCGAAACTGCAAGACCATATTTACGGCATTAGTATAAATAGAGTAGATGACAGCAAAAATTTAGATACAATAGTTTCGGCTTTAACCAAATTTCCAAAATTATTCTATTTAAAAATTGATAATTCATATACCTATCATTCAACAGAAAAGAAAGCCGCATACCAGCTTCCCGAAGCGGTAAAGCAATTACAACAATTACAAGGCATTGAATTCAGCGGCACAAACAGCATAGATATGCCAGATGCCATCAAAAAGATGGCTGCTTTAAAAAAACTTGAAATACTTTCCTTTTTTTTATATGATAGGCCTTTGCCCAAAACGTTAACTGATTTAACCAACATCCATATAATCCAGCTTTCCTCCCTTAATCTTCAAAACATTGATGCAACCAGGGCAAACTGGCAAATTGTTAGTCTTCAACGCGGAAGCCAGGATGCCAAAGTTAACGAAGCGGCGTTGCTTAAACTTTCACAGGATCGTTCGCTTCAGCGGCTTTATTTAGGCGACAGACTTTCATTTAGTAATGAAAATACTTTTAAATTAATAGATGCGGATGGCCTTTCTAAATTTGACAGCTTAAAAGCTTTGTCAATATTTTCGGTAAAAACAAGCGGAGATGCGCAGCTTTTTAAAAAAATAGGCTATTTAAAAAACCTGGAATACCTTTATATCAACATCGGCAATGATACCACGCAATATGTAGACGGTATTGAAAATCTTAAAAACTTACATCACCTCGACATATCTTTTCCCAATTCCTTAAAATCACACCCGGGGCAATTGCAAAAGATAGCCGCGCTTATCAATCTCAACGAACTTATATTACAAGGTTACAGGATTACCAATATGCCGGATATATTTGCCGGGTTAAAACAATTAAAAACACTCTCTATATCACTAGCCACGATTGATAAACTTCCTGAAAGCATATTTGACCTCCCGGAATTAGAAAACCTTGATCTGCCGGGTAACCATCTGACAGCGTTGCCTAACAAGCAAACCTATAATTGCATTCACTTAAAAAAATTAAATATTGGCGGAAATAGCATTGTTGCTTTACCACCGGCAATTACTTCATTGACGCAACTGGAATACTTCAACGCAGAAAATAACCATATCAAGAACATACCGGTGACCGGCTGGCAAAACCTGCGGCAACTGAAAGAAATAAACCTGGGACAAAACCAAATTTCTATTTTTCCGGGTGGGCTTGAGCAGGTAAACAGTTTGGAAAAAATAGACCTTAGCGATAACGATATTAGCACTTTCCCCGACCCTGGAATTGGAACCTATAAGCTAAAAGAACTTTTATTAACCAACAATAATTTGGTTGCACTGCCTGAACATATAGGCCGTTACAGTGAACTGGAATATTTGTTTGCGGATGAAAACCTGCTTAAAGCCTTGCCCGAATCATTAGGGGACTGTGAAAAACTAAAATACCTGAACATTAACACCAACTGGGACAGGGGCATGGTTCCAAAACCGCCAGCAAATATGAGCCCGAAACATACGGTTGACGGCAACCGCGTAAAGGCATTGCCCGAAGGGCTAAAAAATGCTAAAAATTTGGAAATACTGGACCTCGCCGGTAACATAGGCATCGATGAAACCAGCGTGTTCAATGTAATACTTTCGGTTCCGCGCAGAAGCTTTCGGGTTAATTTAAGCGGAACCGGTATAACAACAATACCGGCCAGCAGCCAATGGGCAAATATGGAGTTTGACCAATTGGACCTGAGTAAAAATAATATCTCCTCCTTACCTGTTCAATTCGCGGCCATCAAAAAATTCAACAGCATTAATGTGGATGACAACCCTATCCGTGAAACCCCTGCTTCGTGGCATTCTATAAAAAACAAAGCCGATATAAAAGTTTTATTTGATGAAGCAGGTATAGCATTGCCCGGTTTTGAGGTACCAAATAATGAATATGTAATTTCGTTAACAAACCGAATTACAGACTTTTACCGTAAAAAACAGTGGGCAAAAGGTCTTGAAGATGCCCAAAAAGCTATGGCTGTTGATTCTGCAACATATATGGAAAATGTGCATTTGAATGACGTTGGCATTTGCCGGTTTAAGTTAAATGATTTTACAGGTGCAATTAATGACTTTGATAACTTTGAAAACTATATAGATAAAGAAACCAAAGCAAATGCTAACTGGCATTATATAACAGCAGATACAGTGGAAAAATATAAAGCTGATGCCTGGATTGCCTTAGGGCAGCCGAAAAAAGCGGCAGAGACCCATGAGGATTTCTGGAAAAAGTTTGACAAGATAGGCAGCGTGCTGCAAGCGACAATGCTTTATAAGCAAATTGGCATGGAGCTTAAAGCCAGGCAATTGGTAGATACGGCGTTACAGCGTTATAAGCCAAACCTAAAAAATCCGCCAACACCAATGTATTACCAGAGCGGCATTTTAGAGTATGCAGGTGTATTAGTTATTTTATCAAAACCGGCAGAAGCCCTTAAATTAATAAATGATCAGAAGGCATCTTTCGAAAAGGACTTTATGCCGTCAAAAGATTACCTTTTGGCGACTGCCGGATATTTAAGCGACCCCGGATCGTTTCCTCAAATAAAAAAAACTTTAGCCGGTCAAATTGCTGTTGATGGTAAAATTAACGATTTTAATTACAGCATGTCCTTCATGCTTTATAGATGGCTTGACCAATCGGGTTACACCGCCGTTGTAAAAGACCAATTACTGGCATTGCAAAATATTGCCAGGTAATCTCTAATGACAATACGGAAATAGTAATCATGTCAAACTTACGAAGTTTTGAAAACTTCGTAAGTTTTTCGTTTTCCTACACAACAATATTTTTTATTTTTTGACAGGTGCCTTAACAGTTGTTTTTGGTGCCGCTGGTTTAGCCGCTACTTTTACAGGTGGCTTAATTGCTGCTTTTGGGGTTGCTGGTTTAGCCTCTGCTTTTACAGGCGCTTTGGGCGCTGCCAGAATTGTAGTTTTTGCAACGGGTTTAGTTTCTGCAGGTTTGGCAACCTTTACTTCAACTTTTTTTACAGGCTTATCTGCTACAGGTTTAACAACTTTTACTGCCGCTTTAGCTTCCTTTGCAATAGCGGCTTCAGCAAACTCCAGTTGTTTTGATACTTGTTTGGCTAATTTTTTAGACCCTTTTTCTATTTTTTTGATCAACTTTTTTGATCCTTTACCCAGCTTGCCGGTAACTGTTTTTAATTCGGCAACCAAACTGGTTTCAATTTCCTTTTGGGCTGTTTTTACTTTTGATTTTATGCTATCTTTTTTCATGGTTCTGGTTATTGTGTCAAAGATATATTATCAATACATCAATT
>Ga0206841_1057_pt1 | contig 25059 bp, 20 predicted proteins | sample Alteio_BWOrgCont_25_FD_152851 | JGI IMG/M metagenome (GOLD analysis project Ga0206841, IMG submission 152851) | Enriched cells from forest soil in Barre Woods Harvard Forest LTER site, Petersham, Massachusetts, United States -... | ecosystem: Environmental > Terrestrial > Soil > Temperate forest >... | reverse complement strand
AGGTACAGTGGTTTTGTAAATGGCGATAATACCGCAAGTTTAACAACAGCACCTATGCTAACCACAGCGGCTACACCAACATCGCAGGTAGGCACTTACCTTATCACTGCCAGTGGTGCTGTGGATGCTAATTATACCATTAGCTATGTGGCAGGCACCTTAACTATTAAACAGGGCGTACGCACGCTTACCTTTAATCCGCTGCCGGTAAAGACCTATGGTGATGCGGACTTTAGTCCGGGCGCAACAGCCAGCACGGGGGAAACAGTAATTTATACTAGTGCTGATGCTAATGTAGCCACCATTGTGAATGGTAAAATACATATTACCGGGGCGGGAAGCACGCTGATAGCCGCGACCCTGGCAGCTAACCCTAACTATACCTCAACGCCAACAGCAAGCCAGGGATTGGTGGTGAATAAGGCTAATCAAACCATTAGTAACCTGAGTATCCCTACGCTGAAAAAAGGCACACAGTACGATCTGAGCGTGATCACATCTTCATCTGGTCTGCCGCTTACATTTACAATAAGCGACCCAACCATAGCCAGTATAAACGGGCAAACATTAAACGCGTTGCATATAGGCTCCACCAGCTTAACCGTAACACAGGCTGGTGATGCCAATTATAACGCTGCACCAACTAGCGGGGCTGTAATTACAATTACCGATGATGCAGGGGATGAGGTATTTGTACACCAGGCGGTATCGCCAAATGGTGACGGCATTAACGACTTTTTGTTAATTGAAGGCATAAAGAATTACCCGGATAACCAGGTGACCATCGTTAACAGAAATGGAGTAAAAATATACCAGACCCGCAGTTATGACAATCAATATCGTGTATTTGACGGCCGCTCCAATGTTACCGGAGCCCTGCAACAGGCCGGAACGTACTTTTACCTGCTTGAATATACGGTTAACGGCGAAAGCAAGCGCAAAGAAGGCTTTTTTGTACTAAAATATCAGTAAACAAAATGAAATTGAAACCCATAAACAATGTAATTGCCGCTACGCTGGTAAGCATTATATTCTTTTTAACGCTAGCTACCAAGGTAAATGCGCAAAATAGCCAGTTTAGCTATACGCAATATATGGATAACCTCACGCCTTTTAACCCTGCATATTCATTGCTGGATAAAGCCGCTTCAATCAATACATTGGCCCGCAGGCAATGGCTCGGGGTAGATGGTTCGCCTACCACCTTCCTCGCTAATGTTAATATTCCGCTGGAATCAATTGACGGGGCAGCAGGCTTAATTGTAATGAATGACAAGTTTGCTATTGAGCACCAAACAGAAGTGAACGCTTATTTTGCAAAAGCTATTCAACTGAGCTCTAAAAACTTTTTATCGGTATCCCTAAACGCGGGTATACGCAACTATGTAGCCAATTATTCAAGCCTGGATGCGACGGACCCGGTATTTGCCAATGATGTGAGGGAAACCAAGCCTAATTTAGGTTTTGGTGTGATGTTTTACACCGATTGGTACTACGTTGGCATATCTGTGCCAGAACTAACGATAACCAGTTTAGGAACTGCATCGGTACAGGATAACAATAATTTTAAAAACCACTATTATTTCTCGGGCGCTTTAATTACTGATCTTGACGATGATGTGATTTTTAAACCGGCAACATTGGTTTCCTATGTGCAGGGTGTACCCTTGATCGCCGACTTTTCGGGCACTTTCATTCTAAAACAAACACTTGGTTTAGGAGTAAACTATCGTACCAATAATGAGATGGCAGGCATTTTAACCATCAATGTTGACAATTTCCACATTGGCTATAGTTACCAATTTGGTGTAGCATCCGATAACCTGGGCGGTTTTAATATGCCTACTCACGAAATTACCCTCAGCTATCGATTTGGCAAAGGGGCCGGGAAGCCTAAGCTATTGTAATGCTTTATTCAGATACTGTGATAAGAGTCTGGACATTTCGGAGACATTGATCAGCGGGTTCCGAAATAGCGAACTGTTAGTTCTGTAACACGTTGATCAAGCCTACTCTAACCTTAAACAAAAGAAGATATTAACTTAATTCAGATTGGCCTAAAACTAAAATAAACTAACCTGCTCCGTTCCATCGCCTGATAGTTCACGCTGGTAACTCCGAATCAAGGCGATCAGTTCTGCACCGTATTGACCAGCTTTATGTGCTCCTACACCCTTGATGCCGCTTAATGCTTTGAGTGTCTCTGGTAATTTTTCTGCAATAGCCGCCGCTGTTTTTTCCGATAGCACCATATTAGGCATCACCTGATCCGCCGTGGCTCTAACCTCCCGCCAGTCCAGCAGTCGCTCATAAAGCAATTCATTAGGTATCGCATTCAGTGCCTTCAGGTAGGAATGCCCCTGCCCTATTAGTTTATTTTTAACCAGCGCCAGGTAACTATCGGTTGTAAAAGAATGCACCGCGAAATGCTCTAATAAATGGATACGGTTCATCAGCCAGTTGATTAATTGATCAGCCTTACCCGCTTTATCCTTCGACTCCCCGATCAACGCCGGTAACTGTACATGCAGGGCTTCAACAACGGCCCGCAGTTTATCCAGGAAATAAACCGCCGCGCCTTGTACCCGCACGGTGTCTATGTTTTTGAGTTGTTTTACCAATTTCCCAGCTACGTCCAGCACCTCCTTTTTCAGTTCGCGTAGCAGGTTTTCAAATCCTGAAAGCTTGCCTTGTAGCGGCATAAAATTAAACAACTCCGAAAGCAGGAATAACCGGTATAGTTCCCGGTCATTTTCCAATCGCTCATTATCAGGCTGCAAAGCCATTGCCTGCGCATTAAAACGTACTACTGCCGGGTCACCAATAATATTATGAGCCGCGACCGGGTTTCTGAGTACCATTCCCGCCAAACTCCGGCAGCGGCTCAAGGCCACATAGGCCTGTCCATGCGCGAAAGCCTCGGAAACATCAATAATAGCTCTGTCAAAACTCAAGCCCTGGCTTTTATGGATCGTAATTGCCCAAGCCAGTTTCAATGGTATCTGTGCAAAGCTACCCGCATTGTCTTCCTTAATAGCTTCGCCATCCAAAGCATATTTCACATTAGTCCATTCAAGCGCTTCTACCGCCAGTTCCTTTTCATCCCGGCCGCATTGTACAAAAACTGTATTCCCGGATATATTCGTCACCGTCCCAATCTTGCCATTATAAAACAGCTTTTCTGCCGAGCTGTCATTCTTCACAAACATTACCTGCGCGCCAATCTTCAGCTTTAAATTCGTTTCTGTCGGATAAGCATCCTTCGGGAACTCGCCACGGATCGTCGCCGTAAACTCAAACTCGTTTCCAGCCAACGCATCCAAAAATTCCGTATTGATTTGCTGCGCTATACTATTATGCGTGGTAAGCGTGATATAAGGATCTTGGGGTGTTGGCTTAAAATCAGGCACATACCGCGCATTTAATAATTCCAGGCTCTTTACACTAATTTGCTGATTGCGTACTTCGTTCAGCAGATCTACAAACGCCTGATCCTTTTGCCGGTAAACATGGCTAAGCTCAATGCGTACATAAGTCGCTTTTTGCATTACCAGGCTGCTGAAAAAATAAGGTGTGGCATAATAGGGACGCAAGATGCCCCATTCGTCTTCCCGGATAATGGGACTAAGCTGCGCCAAATCCCCGATCAATAACAATTGCACACCCCCAAAAGGATAAGCCGAACCTTTGACATTTCTCAGGATCAGGTCGATTTGGTCGAGTACATCGGGCCGTACCATACTAATTTCGTCAATGATCAGCAGCTCGAGATTACTTAACAAGTCTTTTTTTTCCGCGCTATAATGTACTTCCGGCCGTTCAGTTCCGCCCGGCACCAACGGACCGAAAGGCAACTGAAAAAACGAATGAATAGTCATCCCTCCTGCATTGATCGCAGCCACCCCGGTAGGTGCCACAACCGCTAGTCGCTTCCCGGTTTCCTGCCTTATACGTTGTAAAAAAGTGGTCTTTCCCGTACCCGCCTTACCTGTCAGAAAAACAATCGTGTTGGTCGATTCCAGGTAATCATGGGCCAACTGCAATACCGGGTTGAGTGCTGTCATTTGGCTCGCAATATATTAATTGATCACCTGAAGTTCCGCATTTGTTGAAAACACGTAGCCTCCTATTGTAGTTAGGTATCGCAGCAGAGCGCCTGGGCAGGATTTGTATTAACTCATATAATCTTTCTATCCGCTGGCCTCAAATACCACGATAGCACTGTAAAAACAGCCAGTACAACCGGCGCAATAATTTGCACAGAAACATCATTACTGGCAATATGCGAGATCACCGCACCGGTCATGGTAAAAAATATACCCGCATACGCCCATTCTTTAAGCAATTTAAACTTCGGAACCAGTATCGCAATTACACCCAACACCTTCCAAATGCCGATAAGCGAAATAAAGTAGGTTGGGTATCCAAGTGGTTTAAAACCCTGCAACACCCCTTTTACCTGCATCGCTTGCGCCAATCCACCCGAAAAAATACAAAAAGATAATATTGCAGTAATTATCCAATACCAAATTAGCTTTCTCTTTTCCATTTTTAATTATTTTAAAGTGTTTAATATCTCCTGAATCCGGTTATGCGCCATGTTTAAGCCCTGGGCGAAAGGTAAAGCCAACACCTGGTCTCTTTTTGCCACCGATTCATATATCACATGCATATTCAGTTTGCTGGTGCCCTCGGTTAATTGTTCAAATTCATAAACCTCAAGCTGCACGCCATAAGGCGCATTCTCCATTTCAAATGTCCGTGTGATTTTCCGGTTTGGAATAAACTCGTGGATTACCCCGTTTGAACGAAATACTACATTTCCCTGGGCATCGGTTGATTCCAACTGATAACTACCGTGCTTTCTAGCTTCAAATTTCAACACCTTAGCTGTTGAATATGGGTTCGACATCCATTGCGCAATAATATCTGGCTCAGCATGCGCCCTAAAAAGCAGTTCCACCGACAAATCAAATTCCCTGGTGATCACTAATTCCTGTTTGCCTTCTTCGGCATTAATTTTTGTTTTCTGTTCCATGGTATGTTATTTTGGGGGTTGATATCCCTTCATTATGGTTTCTAATTTATTAAACCTTTCATCCCACATTTTACGGAACGGTTCAATAAACTCGGCTACTTCTTTCATTTTCTGCGCATTAATGTGATAGTAAATTTCCCTGCCATTTTGCTTTTGTTCAAGCAATTCACACTCGGTAAGTATTTGTAGGTGTTTTGAAACCGTAGGCCTGGCAGTGTCAAAGTTTGATGCTATTGCACCCGCTGTCATTGTATGCGAAGCAACCAATAACAATATAGCCCTTCGGGTTGGGTCGGCTATGGCCTGGAATACATCTCGTCTTAAATTCATTATGTAGCTATTTGACTACAAATATAAATGTAGTTATTTAACTACGCAATTTTTATGTGAATTATTTTGGTAAGAGCTTTAAGGGAAAAGAAAAATTTCCTCTTGCAAGGGAATGCAATTCTGTCTACATTCGCAACCCCAACAGCGAAAGTAGCTCAGTTGGTAGAGCACGACCTTGCCAAGGTCGGGGTCGCGAGTTCGAATCTCGTCTTTCGCTCAAATCCTTTCTCGTAATGAGAAGGGATTTTTTTTGTTCATAAAGCTGCTAACTTATGTAAGTCGGGTATTTAACTATATAATTACGCCTCCGGTTTAGTGGTGGTAAAGTTGAAGGCCTGCAAAAAGCATAAGAAAGGCTAAAATGAAAAATAAGATAAATGCGATTATTGTCACTAGCCAGCGTGGCAACTTGGATCCCTCAAATGAATATTTTTTCATTTTTCTGTGGTTAATTATAAATATCAATCTGTTTTGCCTGCCAATTATTTGTTATAACGTATTCTCTGAATTATTATTAGTGAGACACGAAATATAATAAAATCTACTGGTCTAGGTTTAACGAAGAATAACTTATACCAATTGGGGAGTAAACAATATCTGCTATTACACAGAGTCCTCTCCGGGAGACTCTGCGGGAAAAGAAGAAAAAGATCTGTGGGAACAGAAAATCAATCTGGATATTCCTTATCAATTTCTTTCTTTATTTTTTTAGCATCATTCAAGGCATCATTATAACTACTCGTTATAGATTTTGAGTAACCAATTGAAAGTTTCATGATGAGTTTTCCTCTGTTTGATCCTAAGGTTTTCAGAAGATCTGTAGGTTTATTACCTTGATCGTCAGCATGGCTAATAAAAAAATCGGCCAGCCTTTTTTGATTGTCATTGAAAATATTTTCTGAAAAATCTATCAGAGGTATATCCTGTTGATAATATTGAAGTATATCGTTTCTAAGGGAGTCATTTTCTATAGTTTGTATTTTACCGCTAGATTTAAACCCATCATAACGCCCGTTAACTATATGGGTGTAAAAATTAGTAATATTAAAATTACCCGGTGTCTTATTTTTCTTAATACTGTCTATCTGAGTGCTTGTTAATGCCATGATACCTGAATAGGTTGTTCGCATGGAATCTACTGACTCCTTGTTCTGTTGTAAATTTGTTATCTCACTTATAAGGTCGCTCCTAAGGCCAATGACAAATTCTTTAGCTTCTGATTTTTCTTTGTAATGTTCGCGTGTACGTTCAATAAATGCGGCAAATGTTACAGCAAACACAATGATCAACACTTCTATTAATATTTCCTTAGACTTATCCCAAAACGGTTTATTAGGGTTCTTCATTATCTTATATACTTTTTTGGTATGGCCTATAATTTCGTGCTCCATGACGTAAATATATAAAATTCTTTAGTCACAATTTCAGTTCCTGTAGGGTTGCATTGCGGTTGCGAAAAAGCCAACCTTCTCTACCAACTCTCACTCTTATTCTCATCAACCGGCGCATAATTAATATACTGAACAAACCTTGGCAATGCCGCGGTATTGGGGCTACTGCCATGCGGCAGGATGTGGTGCCAGATGATAAAATCGCCGGCATTAGCTGCGATTGGTTTCGGGCCTAAAGCGTATAAATCCTCAGTACGTGGATCTATTTCCGGTGGCAAGCTCTTCAGCCAGTCTTCTATCCTATTATTAAAGCCCGGAACTAACGTAAATGCACCTTGATTCTCCGCTGTATCTGATAGGTAAAGAATCCCTTGCGTGCCGAATTGAATGGGTGGGATAATACTGGCATCCCAATGCAACCTTGGGCCCTGAAATTTATAAGCCTCCGTTTCGGGTGGATTAAATCCTACCCTATCGGTATTTACCCAAAGATCGGTACGGTTCCAAAGCTCTTCAAAGGCTTTTTTTATTTTATCTGCCTTACGGTTTCGCTCTAATATCGGATGCTGAAATAGCTGCACCATAATACCCTGCCTTGCCGGATGAGTATTATACCACGAAGCAGGATCGTTTCGGTCAACTCCTATAAAGTCACACAGTTCTTTAATCGTTTCATCGCAATGCTCTTTGCTTATAGCATTCCTGATGATGAGGTATCCGTTTTGCTGCCAAAAATCCCAATCGGCTTGTGTTAATAGTTTGTGCTCAACAGGGGCAACTTCAACAGTCCTATCAGTTGAAAACAAAGTATTGAATTGACTTATTTTTTCTTTATCCAGATCACCTGAAACAGTTAATACCCAATTCTCAAACTCCTCAAACGAGGGCGCTTCCTGGTAAACATATTGGATTGTTTGCTCAAGGCCGAGACCTATAACCGCCAATAATGTTGTATCTATTTTCCACTCATCTACAAAAGCATCCGCGCTAAGCTTGCCGTCTTTTTTCAGGATGGATTTGCTCCAGTATCGTTTAAGGTGTTTTACGTTTAATTTGCCTGTTTCGTGCGAGGAAACGACTGCTACTACCGACATTATTTAAGGTTTGGTGTATAAGCGAATTTAGCAATAACTGAGAATAATAAAAAGAATGGAGCGGTGTTTCCAAAATAACTCTAACATGTTACCATTGCACACTTTAAACAAGGAAGCAGCAACGTAATTAAACGTTGCTGCTATAATATACCGGGAAGCAAGGGACTATCCCCATATTCCCTTATAATCCCGGCATGAATCAACCAACAATTTACATTGAGGTACTGTGTTCGTACAGGTATTTAACTTTGTATTCATTTAACGCTGAATCATATGCAGTTAATGAATTGTCTGTAGCGAAATGAGATTCTATCAGATACTTGAATCGAGGATTATCAGCGTAAGCATCTTGCAGGTTTTTAATCGACAGGGGTTTCACATCTGCAATGGCTGTACTGCTGAAATAATAACTATCCACAGGTTTAGACCATTTACTTTGTTGAGCCATTTTAGGTGAACTGTACAGATAAAAGTCTCTGTTGTCAATCACTTTATAGGGGATATTATTAAAATAACGGTAATCGCTATTATTTGATCGATACCCATAAACAGCACTTTTATAAAGGGTTTGTTTTTTACCATTGTAAACTATCACTATCTTGCCCGAGCCTAAAAACTCGTTGAATTTGATGGTGTTACCGTCGTTACCTGTTGTTTTAAAACTCAACTTTTGATTGTGATAATCATCAGCGGTTAGATACAAACCACAAACTTTACTTTGTGCAAGTGATTTTTGTGCAAATGCTGCTATTAAACAAATAGCAATCATTACTTTAAGCGTTTTCATTTCATTATTTTTTTATTGTCTTCAGCTGATCTTTTAAACTTTTATACCATAGCTGATGATGGTATAAAAGGCTCTAAGTTCTTTTTAAAAACGGACGATTAAATCCATTCCGGCAGTATACTGATCTTTCTTTGTACCGTTATCATACGGGGTAATACCATCAGCATAAGCGCGTTCATATCTTATTTCCGGGCGTATTCTTATATAATCATTAAAGTAGTGTACAAAACCAATAGTATGGTCTGAATAGCTGGTTGCATAACCAGTTCTGCCTCCTTGTGGGTCGCTTAAGTATCCGTTTCTGATGGATATATAGTCACGTTTTGATACTAATATTTGGAAATAATTAACTGCACCAACTGCCGTCATTGTTCCCGGAATAGGGGCTCCAGCACCAACATTGGTATAAAATGGCTGAGGTGGGCCGGTAATTACTGTGCCACCAACCAACGCATGGTATTGCCATAGGTAATAAGCCTCAGTCATCATGTGGAAGGTTTTATTAAACTTATGGCCCCAGGTTGCAACCAACATTTGCAAGTCATCGTGTTGGCGGGTATAATCACCGTTACCTAATGCATTAATACCACCATATATAGAGTCGTTATTATCATGCGATACCCAACGGGCCATTAATAAACCATTAATCTGTGCAGATTTACTCCATGGCGCCATGTCATTACCAGCATCAACACCTACTTCTAATTGCCAGTATGATCCTAGTTTAAACGTTGCTTGTGCCCCCGTGAAGGTGTACGGATCAACCGTAAACATCAGTGAGTGTGAGTATAGGTAGTTGTCAGTAGCCCATTGTGCCTCAATATCTGCAGGCGAAATATAACGGCCTATCTTTAATAACATTCCATCCGCAATCTTAGGAAAATAGATTAAACCATACATTTCAGCCGGATCAAAACCATATTTATTATTGTTACCCAATAATTGGTTACTGAAATAACCTTTACCTGTAGTATACCGGTAATCAGTACCGAAAATGGTAGTTGACAAAAAGCCGAAAGAAACATGATCGGTTTGTACTGTATTAGGCTGCAGGTCGAATTTTATTCCAACTTGATCCAACATTACAGAATTAGGAATTAAATCATATGAAGTTGGTGCATTGGAATTTTTAGAGCTGCTGATGTCTGCACCCGGATCTATCCAGCCATATATTTTTAGCCTGCTGTTTGATAACCCAAGAAGTTTGGTAAGCGGATAATTGGGAGCAGTAGCATCCGATCCAATTAACGGTGCGCCGTCCCAGTCGCTTGTTGGAAACGGTGGATCAGGAAGCGGTGAAGGAAGTGAGCGTTGTACCGTACGTATTTTAGCTGTATCAGCGTTCAAACTTTTAACCCGTGCAGAGTCAGCCGGGTGGGCAAATGCTTGCGCACCAATTCCGGAAAGGATAAGTAATGCAAATAATTTTTTCATTTTAAATTTCCTATTAGATTTAGATAAGGATGTAAATAATTTTTTCACGCTTTTATTTATTTAAAAATTGCTGACAATAATTATCAGTTGACAGCCTATGTGCCACTATAATGCCAGCCAATCCAATAAAAAATTAATAGATTGATAATTAATCAATTGCAAAAAGCCAGAAAACGCAAATACATTCAACCACACCGTATCAGCATGGTTAAATTTTCAAAATGAAATGAAATGATATAGGTTAAAATGGCAATCGCCTAAAGCAACCATACTTTACAAAGCAAAACAGCCACAAGGTTTACCTTGTGGCTGTTTTGAACTTACCGGCAAGCCGATATTATTGAAGTAACGTCAGTTCAAGGCTGATCCTATTTTTCTTCAATTAATGGCGGGGCAATAAAGGGATAATCCTCATTATTGATGATCGGTACAATACCAAAGAAATCATTTAATACCGATTCTGCGGTACAATAAGCACCCTCAACCCAAGCCTGATCATTTGAATAAGCCTCTCCCACTATAAAAATATTGGCATCAGCACCGGGTATCAGCTGTGATGGCTTGCGTATCTTACGTTGTACGTCGCACACATCATAATGGGCCGCGTAGGCATGGTATCCCGCGTTAAACGGTGGTAACGACCAATCCATATACTTTGTTTCTAACGGTTCCGGTACGGTATGATAATCGGCGTTAGGGCCAAAATGCAATGAGGCTAGTTGTTGTCTTAACATATTCACCATAACAGGTTTAGCTTTTGCAGGCCCATCCAATGGCTGATAGTTTGATGAAAAAGGTATTTTCTCTGTTGAATCATCGCCATATTCCAATTCTTCCCAAAAACTGGTGTATTGTTCATCATCATAACTGGCTAAAATTCCATAAACAGGCTCACTACTCTGATCGAGTGCGTTATTGCCAAAATAAACTACCTGGCGTATCGGCATATCGGTTACACTTGGGCCAATGGTGTTTCGCCTGCTGGTTTCTACCAAATCCAACTCCTGCACTAAGGTAAGTTTGCTTTTTACGCATTTCTCAACTGCAGCAAACATTAAAGCAGTGGTTGTAAATGGAACTTCCATCACCTTATTGTCCTTACTCATTGCTACCAGGTATTCTTTAGGAAAACCTTTTGCTTCTAAAGCTTTTAATACGCTGCTAATAATTTCAAAACCCAAAATAGGTGCTGGATATTTTGCTTTATCAAGCCACCATGGTTCGCTAAAAAACATACCTACTTTATACGATGGCTGCAACACTGCCGATCCGAGATATAACTGCACACTACCATGATTCAGCACATCCAAACACCCCTCATGCTCCTGATACTGTGTTGCCTGGGCAACCAAATCAATCGAACCGCGGGGCATAGCCATCCATGCAGCATCACAAATTTTTGATCCTGATTTTTTGTTTGGATTTTCTCGTGTTGCAATAGTAAAATGCACTTTTCCATCAATGTTTAAAATAGAGTGCAAGCGGGTATTTGGGCGATAGTCAAATTGTACACCTTTTTCTTTAGCTAACTTTACAATGGCATCAAACAAAGCGTTGAACATGCTCGAATAACCATGTGTTAAGGTTTTATATTCGTTACCCGGCGTAAACTCGTTATTAGTCTGAAAAGCAACGGCGGAATTCCAGTTGATCACATTTGAAGTATAACCATTCCCATCGGCAGTATAATTATAACCCTCAGAACCTAACTGATCGTACATCAAATTCCAATAGCCGATATTTTTAACCAGATCGCCTTTTTTAAATACTGACGATGCCGGCATATCCGCTAATATTTTGCCGTTGCGGTAAAAGTCGTACCAATCATTACGGGTCACGGGGTATTGGGGGGTTACCGCTAAATTACCAACTATCGCAAACCCGTTATCAGGTGCCGAATATTCTCCCTGATTTTTAACATTATAGGGTGCCGGATTAGTTGATGATATTTGATTAAGATACAAATGTTTGGTCCGCAGGTAAAATAAAGGATCTATAGACTCATTAAATGGTACTGAATACTGGTCGAGGTCCAGATCTTTAATTACCGTTGTTACTAAACGGTGGCCTTGCCCTTCAGCTGTGCCATCCCATTCGGAGTAACGCATTCCGCCCAACTCCAGGTATGATTTTGATGGATCATTTTTATAATGCCAGGTGCAAACGCGTGCACCTGCAGGTCGCGTATCTTTAGTTTCACCTAAAAAGTCATAGTTTCCCCAGTCGTACAGTTCAAGCACATCGCCCGCTGTTAGTTGCTTTACTTTATCTTTTTCGTTTTTAACTTCGCCGTTAAGCAATCGCCAGGCGGTGTAAAGTCCGGATGCACCGGCTCCAAAAATAGAATAGGTCTTTTTCATGATATTGTTTTATAGTAGATTAAGGTTTAAGGCATAGTTCCAAGTCGATACATTTGGCCGGGTAGGTCTTTTTGCGGGATCACCACTTCAACCAGCGTAGGTTTATCTACTGTATGCGCAAGAGTCTTAAGTAAATTATTCAGTTCATCAATTGTCGTAACACGATGCCCATCGGCATTAAATGCTTTTGCAAGGGCCATATAATCCCATTTGGGCAAAATGTCGAAAGTATCGAAAGTATGTTGAGGCCCAGGTTCGAAGGATGTTATATCTACATATACCTGTTCAATGGCATACACCTGGTTGCTCATTACAAATATTACCGCATTAAGCTTGTTACGGGCAAGTGTCGACAGCGATTGGCATATCATCATAAAACCACCATCACCGGCCACAGTCCAGGCTCGTTTACCGCTACCCATCTGGGCACCCATTGCGGCACCCGTTTCAAAACCAATACATTGCCACGCAGCCGATGATATAAAACTATTTTGTTTTAAACCATAAGCATTCGTAGCCACATATAAGGAGCTGCTTACGCCATAGGTCATTACAATTTCGCTTAGTAACTTGTTATCAGTTAAAAACTTCATTGTATGCTGAAAAAAGCGATTGTAGGTAATAACTTCGGGCTGATCAGCCCATTGCTTATCAGAGTTTGCAAGCCATGGCTCCGGATAAACCGGTTGTGCCGGCGCTATTGATGTAAGCGGATAGGTGGGCACCGTGCTGCTTGGTTTTGATGTTTTAAACAAATGCAACAGCCCTTCCATAAAATCAGTCATTGTAACACCATCGTATAAGTAATAACCTGCCCGCACCTGCTCTGTATTCGCCAACACTACATTCGGGTATTGATTCTCGATAAAAAACAAGTAATCATCCGTCATTATGGTACCAAGCGTTAAAAAGCAATCAGATTCCGCAACAGTTTTTACCACACTATCTATCGAAGCTACATCAGCATAAGTACCAATAAACTTGTCGCCACCTTCATCAAGCACTGTTTTGCCAAGCGTTGTGGTGGTATATAAAAAACCGCTCGCATCAATAATTTTTTGTAATAGCGGAGCAAGGCCATAACGTAGAATTTCAACCCCGGCAAATATCAATGGCTTTTTAGCCGCGGTAATTTGCATCCAGGCTTGTGTTAAAGCATTTTGAAGAGCCAGCGGTTCGCTTTTAGTAACCAAAGCTTTTAATGGCGTTGCCGATGGCTGCGGGCAAGGTTCTGCCCAAACTTCTTTATAACAGGCAATATAAACCGGCCTTTGGTGTGTAAGCGCCTGCACAATAAGGTCATCAATTTTTTCAGCCGCGCCAACCGATGTGCTTAATGTTATAGCGCCCACAGTTACATGCTTAAATATCTCCTCATCAGCCTGGATATTACCGGTTGAATGATGATAAAGCACACCGTACATATTGGTGATATTGCGCGCATCACTGCCAGGAGTAGCACTGATTACCACAATTGGGCTTCGCTCCACATAAGCACCGGCTACGGCGTTTAACGCACTGTAAGTACTCACGCCATATTGCAGCGAAATCGCGGCTAAACCACGCGTTCGGCCATAAGCATCGGCGGCATAGCCCGCATCAAGTTCGTTGGCACAGCCAATGGCGTTTACACCAGGAAAATCTTCGAGTGTTTGGGTAAAATGTTTTACATAATCACCCGGAATTTGAAAAACTTCGGTAACGTTTAGTTGCTTTAGCCGTGTTAGCAGATAATCAGCAACCGTAAAGGTTTCATTAGGCATTGTAATAAGGTATTAAGGTTATTTATATAAATGTAGTGGTTTGATATTACATTAATGTTATCTATTTTAAAAAATACAGTTGAATAAAATATGTCAACTTTTAAAATTCATTACAAATAGTCCTCATCACCATAAATAAACACAACCTAAGTACCTATTATTTCGTATTTATTTTAGGCAATTTAAACCATTGTAATTAATAATTAATTTTAAAACCTTTACGAATATAGTTTCGTATAAAAACATATTTAAAGCAATTATTGCCCAATAAGAAACAACTATCTATTAAAATCTACCACCTATCATTATGATATTGCTAATACTTACTATTGAATTAGTTTTAATTTCTCTTTACTATCATTATAATAAAAAATTGAAAAAACTTATGGGCACTGGCCGAATGACCGATATATCGATCGCGGTAGGTTATAAAAAGTTTATTGAAGCGGCAATGATCTTAATTCCTTTGGTATTTGTACTTATAAAGACTGATTTTTTATAGGTAATAATTATTTCAGATAAACATATCCAAAACTAATAGCAACGGGTATCCACAATATTAAATCTGCCATTATTGTATCGGTAGCAATGCTACATATGGCTGCAGTATCTATTACGGCAGCCATATAGTTAGATTCATTTTGAAGGCTATTTAAAAAGTGCCATTGCCAGGCCTCTAATTCATGGAAGTTAACCCGGTAGTTTTTCCGGCAGATGCATATAAAGCTATCCTGCTTAACCGGAACTTCGGGTTCAACTTCATTATAAACATTCTGAACAAAACCCACCAATGGGAATTGCAGATTGAGTAGTTTTAAGCATGGCGATGTGTATATTGCTGTTGTATTAAACAGGTAAGGCATCTGATTACCGGCATTCTCTTCTAGCTTATTTTCCAGACCTTCTATTCTTGAAACTTCCGCGATGCAACGTTCAAACATCGCCAGGTCGACAGGTAGATCATACATCAGGTTATCAGCATCTGAATTATTTTTTTTGGGTTGAGATGCCTTTAAAAATGCAGGAAACGCTTCGCCCAAGTTGTATAGATCAGGAGAATTTGGTGGCAACTGAACTAAATATGCTTTTACAAACGTGTGGAATAGGTTTTGGCCAAGTAGTTTGTTTAGGGCCGGGTATTCGGCCTCCATGCATTCCAGCAAACGAAGAATATATCCTTTAGAATAGATCTCGATTTTTTGCTTCGCAGATAGTTTAAGCGACGGACGAATAACTTTATCGTTTTTGAGTTGATAATGTTCGTCGGCTAATCGAATTTTATCGTCCAACATACCTGGCCTTACAATTATCGAGGTAAGCCATTTTTGCAGAGTGGTTAACTCACTCATGTGTTGCCTGCATTTGATGATCAACCGGGTTCGAAACTACATCAACAGCTGATGTGCGGTAAATGGGCACATTGGGTAAATGCCCTTTTAATACTTCTTTAGCTTTTTGCACTTCGGCTACCAGCTCAGGGTATTCAGGGATATTGGCATCCCATTCCAGCAACGTAGAGACGCCACCTGTAAGCTCCTGTGCCAATTGGTATAACTTCCATACCTGTGTTGGTACAGGCTGATCGTGGGTATCTAATAAATAGGTGTCGCAATCAGTAGGGCCCGCGACGTGTATTTGCACTACTGATTTGTGCGGAATATTGCGAATATAAAACTCAGTGTCAAACCCATGATTAAAGCCCGATACAAATACGTTATTCACGTCGAGCAGCAAACCGCAACCTGTTTTATTTACCAATTCTGATAAAAATTCCCATTCATGCAAGGTTGATGATTCAAACTCCAGGTAAGTTGATGGATTCTCCAAAATAAGTGGTCGTTGTAAAATATCTTGTATCTGGCTAACCCTACCGGCTACATGATGCAGGCTCTCAACGGTTAACGGCATCGGTAACAGATCATGTGTATTTATATTGGCCACACCCGTCCAGCATAAATGATCTGAGATCCATACCGGGTTAACAAAATCCGCCAGTTGTTTAAGCTGTTTTAAATAGTCGAGGTTTAGAGGGTCGGTGCTACCAACAGACATGGATACGCCATGCATCACAACCGGCCTTATGGAGGCAATGTGACTTAACACATGCCTCCCATAGCCAAAATTATTCATATAGTTCTCGCTGATGATCTCAAACCAATCCACTACAGGGTCGTTTTGCATCAGATGACCGTAATGCTTACTGCGTAAACCAACTCCAAGGCCCAGATTAGGCAGGCCAAGGCGATTCGTAGCGATAGTATCCATTATTTATTGATTAGGTAGATGGTGGAAAAACCAAACGGATATCACTTGTTTTGGGTTTAGCCGGTACAGGTGCCTTGCGGCTTTCCAATACTTGCGTAAATGCCTCCCAAGCTGTGTCATATACCATATCACCTGTTTTAAAATCAATATTTCCGGGTAGTTTTTGTATAGTATGCGCTCTTCCCACAAAATCATTAAGCTCCATAATACCTGATGTTACAGGCTTGTTATCTGCCCCTGTACTAATTACCGGGTATATTTGTGATGCGGAGATTGGAACCGCACAGCCCCCAAAACTCGCGCAAACATTATCCGCAGGTGCGCTATAAACAGTTGATGTTGTAGGTTTTGGAGCAGGTCCGCCGCATAAGTTCTCAACTGTTTTCAGAGACATTACGCTTGAACCACATGATTTTGACTGGCCAACCTGCTGTACAAACCCGCAGCCGCCTTGTGCTTTACATGAGTTTGAGCCACGGCAATTATGATAAATTTCTGCCGATGCACAGGTATTATCAGGTGGATTACCACTCAAGTCCATACCCTGGCATGCATGGTACAAATAACCATTTACTATTGGCTGTACGCCTGTCGCAAGATTTGGCAACTGGCCAAATACCGCCCAGCACATCATCAACCTATCGCCAGAACCACCCATTGACGGGAATGGGAAACCAACAGTACTATCTTGCCAATATTTATCAAGTACGGTCGTAATACCAGCTATTGCGCCTGTAGCAATTTCGCAGAACTGTTTGTAATTAGCATCCCGTTTAGGATCAGCCATATCCATTACTCCGCTCGGATCATTAAGGCGGTTTAGTGCTGCTGCAATATCATCAGCTGATGGTAATGGATATTTATTTTTATCGTAATCCGCAGTTTTAAGATCTTCAGCTTTCCATTTATTGGGTCCAGGCCTTACTGTTTTATGCCAGGTTGGCCAGGTTACAATTTTGCCGGCCTGCAAATCATCCCGGATTCGCTCAAATCTTTCATAATGATCCTCTTCGCCATTTTTAAAACGAGCAAAAGCATGAGATGATGGCGCAGGCTTTCCACTATCTGTAAATGAAGGATAATCGGCTTTCAAAGCGTCATCCGCTGCCTGGTTATCAGGTTTAACCATCTGTAAGCCGAAAGATGGGCGTAAATTCTTGGTAATATCAGCACCTTCGCCCTGATCGGTAATAGCCGAGATCAGTTTAAACACAACATTTTTAGCTTCCTCAGGAAGCCAGCCCTCAACAGTAGTTTGCATGTGCTGAAACTCCTTATAAGGATGACCGCTTGATACCGTATTAAAAATATCCTGTTGTATAGATGCAGGTTGATATATTTCTTCCCACAACGTGGTTACTTTCCCGGTTTCACTTTTATAGGTAATATCGAAATAATCCCATAAACACTGATACATTTGGCCTATACCGCCAAACATAGGCAACTCGTCACCTTCTTTCCAGTTTTTAAATGGCGCAATCGGGAAATATTTATGCACCTCACTTTCTTTAATACGAGCTCTGGCTTCTTCTTCCGGTGCTTCTATAGCCAAAAAGAGATCGTTTTGTGTATAATTCAATTCATCCAGCTTAACACGTATCTTGCTGTAATCAACTTTATTATAAACAGGTTCACAATCTTTAAAGTCGATTATATTAGGTATAACCGTTGAGTTTTCGCTATAGCAGTTCCAAGCATAATTGTCACTTGCCGGCGACATTTGCGTAAATACTGGCGTAACACCAACCGCGTTAGCTAAGTTAGAGGCTAACTGCAAATGCAGCATCTCTTCAATAAAAACACTAAAAATGGTATTAAATGCCCTTTCATTTTCAGGGATATTGGATGATAATCCGCTTCCAGGTCTGAATGTTGGCGCTAATCCGGGCCATAAACGCCCCTGATAAAGGTTATTTTGCCCCGTAATTTGGTGCATTCCCTGTATGGAATACAATGAGGTCATGTAAAGTGGAATGGTAAATAGTTCAACATTTACCGCTGCCTGCACAATGGCTTTTATTGCAGCTTTATCCGTTTCCAAAAATTTTGGATTTCGATCAAAAAGATCTTTTTTGTCGGCTTGGGTTTTCATGAATTGTCTAGGTTTTTTATTGACTAAAGGTACTTAAATAAATAACTCACAAAAGCATTTATTAAATAAATTAACTCAATAGTTCAATCGCGGCACAACTTAAGGAATCTTTCAACAAAAAGGCCTTTAACCAACAAATGCAGCCGAGGGGCTGCATTTGCTATTAACGATTAATATAATGTAAGGGGTATTAATGTATCATTAAAGTCTTCCCACATCGCCACTCTCAACCCGCTTGCGGTATGACCAGTAGAACACGATTGGAAAGATGAAAAGATTGAATATTGTATTGGTAATTAACCCACCGATAACCACGATTGCCAGCGGCTTAGAAGCCTCAGAACCTATACCATGTGACATAGCCGCTGGTAACAAGCCTATAGCAGCCATCATCGCAGTCATTAATATTGGGCGCAGGCGGTCTTCAACACCGGCACGTAAGGCATCCGGGAATGATTTCCATTCAGCATGATGCTTTAGCTCCTTAACATTGCTTTTAAACCTGGTGATTAGTATCACGCCGTTTTGCACGCAGATACCAAAGAGCGCTATAAAACCAATACCCGCGGATATATTGAAGTTAACCCCCGTTATCAGCAAGGCCAGGATACCGCCCATAATCGCGAATGGCACATTATTAAGCACTAACAGCGAATCCCTTATGGTACCGAACAGGATAAACAGGATAAAGAAGATAATAAGCAAACTTATAGGCACCACCTGCGACAAGCGTTTGGTGGCACGCTGTTGATTCTCGAAATCACCCGCCCACTCCAAATGATATGCTCTTGGCAGTTTTATCTGTTGATTAACTTTAGCCTGCGCCTCGGCAATGGTGCTACCCATATCGCGGTTACGGATAGAGAACTTAATAGCGCCATACCGTTGGTTTTTATCGCGATAGATGATACTTATACCGGATATTTTTTTGATGCTGGCAATTTCGCGCAGTGGAACATTGTTGCCACTTAAAGTTGGCACACGTAAGTCACCAATTGAATTTTCATTATTACGGAAATCTTCAGGGTAACGTATCCGAAGGTCAAATTTCTTTTCGCCCTCATATATTTGGGTTACAGCTTTACCGCCGATGGCCATTTCAATAACCGCGTTAGCATCGGCTGCAACAACGCCGTATTGTGCCATCTTGCTTTGATCAAGATCTATTTGTAGCTCAGGCTGACCTAAATTCCTGATGATACCTAAATCTTCTATTCCCTTAACACCTTTCAGTATGTTATATATAGTGTCTTCTTTATGTTCGATGTAATTATAGTCGTCGCCAAACATTTTAACTACGATGGAGCCTTTTACACCTGAAACGGCCTCCTCTACGTTGTCAGATATTGGTTGAGAGAAGTTGAGATCGATACCCGGTATATATTTAAGCTTGTCCTGCATTCGCTGGATTAGTTGCTCTTTGCTTTCTTTACGTTTCCACTGATCTTCTGGGTAAATATCAACATGAAACTCAATATTGTAGAAACCTGTCGCATCTGTACCATCATTAGGTCGGCCGGTTTGCGACACCACTTGTTTTACCTCATCAAAACTCAGGAATATCCCCCTGATCTCATTGGCCAATTTTACCGACTCGCCTAAAGAAATACTTAACGGCCCTGTGGCACGCACATAAATAGAACCTTCATTCAGCTCAGGTAAGAATTCAGTCCCCAACAAGGAAAAACAACCCAAACTGATGACCAACGCCGTTATCGCTATTGGAAAAGCGATTTTTCGCCCTGTAAAGCAGAAGTCGTAAAACCTCATTGCATTACGGGTAACAAATTCAAGGAAACGGTTATGTTTTTCTTTTACCTCTTTATCAAGCAATATACTAGCCAGTGCCGGTACAAAGGTGAAGGTTAATAGCAATGCACCTAAAAGGGCGAAACCTAATGTCCACGCCAAAGGTGAGAACATTTTACCTTCAACCTTTTGGAAGCTAAAGATTGGCAACAAACCTGTAATGATAATTAGTTTGGCAAAGAATATACCCTTACCATTAACCAAACATGCCTGTTTGATCATGCCGAGTTTACTCAGCTTTTTATAGTTCTCCTCACCTACTTCTTTTGAACGTTGATCGAGGATCACAAAAATCCCTTCAACCATAACCACGGCGCCATCAATGATGATACCGAAGTCTATCGCCCCCATCGATAATAAGTTGGCCGACATGCCTTTCAGCTTCAAACAAATAAAGGCGAATAGTAAAGCCAACGGAATGATAAGCGACACAATCAGCGTAGTACGCCAATCAGCCATAAACAGGAACACGATAACCGTTACCAGTATAATACCCTCGCACATATTGTGCAGCACTGTATCAGTGGCAAAATTCACCAGCGTTTCGCGATCATAGAAGGTACTGATCTTAACCCCCTCCGGTAAAATGGAGTTGTTCAATTCTGCGACCTTTTCTTTTAAGGCTTTGATAACAACGCTTGGGTTTTCACCTTTACGCATTACTACAATGCCTTCAACAACGTCGGGGTCTTTATCGCGGCCCACTTGTCCTAAACGTGGCAGCGCCGATTCGGTAACCTCGGCTAGGGTTTTTACATATATAGGGGTATTTTTTACATTATTAATTACGATGTTCTTGATCTCGTCAATATTATTCAACAAGCCAATTCCTCTAACCACATAAGCCTGTCCAGCCTGTTCAATTACATCGCCGCCCACGTTTACGTTACTTTTTGATACCGCATCGTATAACTGCAATGGCGTAACATTATATTGAACTGCTTTTTTAGGGTCGACGGTTATTTGATAAGTTTTTACCTCGCCACCAAAACTATTCAGATCGGCAACACCAGGTACCGCGCGAATTTCACGATCGACCACCCAATCTTCAATGGTTTTTAACTCACGAACGGATTTGGTATTACTGGTTAAGGTATATCTAAATATCTCACCAGTTGGGCCGTAAGGCGGCTCAATAGATTGATTTATTCCATCAGGAAGATCAGCATCGCCAATGTGGTTATTAACCTGCAAACGCGCATAGTCATAGTCCACATCATCATCAAAAGTTATTTTTACTACCGATAAGCCGAAAAGCGATGATGACCTTACGCTGGTCTTTTTATCAACCGGGTTCATGGCTAGCTCAAGTGGCCTGGTAACAAATTTTTCAACCTCTTCGGCGCTTCTGCCCGGCCATTGGGTTATAATAGTAATATCGGTATTGGTAACATCCGGAAACGCGTCAATACTGATGGTTTTAAAACTTATATAACCTGCCACAGCCAAAAGCGCGGTGACAAAAAATATGAAGAACTTATTTTTTAACGCGAAGGAAATTACAGCATTTATAAACTTATTCATCTCTACTACTGATCTTTAAGTGATTCATAAAGATATACCTGCCTTGAAGCTATTATACGGTCGCCGGCTTTAACACCGCTGCTGATATAAGCGCGATCCTCAACTTTTTTGGCTACTGTTATTTGCTGTATATGTACTTTAGCTTTGCTGCCATCGGCAACAATCACATAGTTTTTGTTATTATCAAAAATGATGGTGTTAGCATCTATCTCAGGAAGATTCTCGCCTGATTTTGCTTTGATCTGTACATTGGCAAACATATCAGGCTTCAATAAATTGCCCGGATTATTAATCTTCACCCGCGCATGTACCACTTTAGTATCAGGATCAAGCATATTATCAATCTTATCAATTGTACCGTTGAATACTTTATCGGGATAAGACAACGTCGTAATTTTAACCGGGTCGCCTTGTTTTACACTTGATATATCCGACTCGTAAACATTGATCAAAACATATACGCTTGACAGATCGGCAATAGTAAACAGGTTCTGGCTATTATCAGCTCTTACCTGCGTTGCGTTGTTAATGTTCTTCTCCACCACAAAACCCGATATTGGCGCTTTTATCACATATCCCTGTGCCCCGCTGCCATTTATTTGCACAACCGCATCGGCGCGTTTGCTTTCAGCCTGTGCCTTTTCATAATCAGATTGCGCTTCTTCCACATCCTTTTGTGAAGCAAGCCCACCTTTATACATTTGCTGAGCCGATTCATAAGCCCTGCGTGTACTTCTTAAATCAGCCGCTGCGGATGTATAATCTTTCGCAAATCCTGCAACTTCGGCGCTATGCATTATAGCCAATGTTTGGCCCTTTTGTACCACATCGCCTAATTGTACGTGTACATCCTCTGCAACACCACTTACCATCGGGAAAACTTTTACCATTTTGTTCTCATCAGGCGCAATGCTACCTGTAAGCGTTATTTCAGATATGGCATCGGCATCTTTAACCGTATCAACCAACAGGCTTTTTAACAATGTATCCGTTACCTGAAAACTGGTATCTTTTTGTTCAGCTACATCTGCATGGTGGCAACTTTGCAGTGCCGCGGCAGCAATGATCAAAGGAAAAGCTAGGTATATTTTATATTTAAAAAACATTGATGTTGATGTTTACTGATTAAAAAATGGAGTACCTGTAACATAATTCAATTGTTCGAGCGAGGTAACCCTACTAAGCTCAAGGTTATTTAGCTGCAAAACATTGGTTTTATAAGAGTCGTAAAAATCAAGAAACTCCAGCAAGCTGATATTGCGCATTTGGTAGTTCTTGAAAACCTCCTGTATTAAGTGATTAAAATTCTGTTTGAATGTTGGATCGAAACTATTATAAAGCTGTTGAAGCCTGATAGCTGATTTATAATTGACAGCCACATCGCTTTGCACCTGATCCTGCTGGCTTTGAAACTGTATTTTACTCTGATCAATAGCTATGCGGGCTTGCTTTATCCCCCCTTGATTCCGGTTGAAGAACGGCAGGTCGAATGAAACACCCCCACCTAAAAAGTTTTGGCCGTAGGCAGCAAGCTTATCATAGTTTAAGGATACAGATACATCGGGTATCGCTGTTGCTTTTTGTAGCTTAAAATTGAGTGTATTATAATCAACAGCAGTTTGTGCCAGCCTTAAATCGTACCTATTCACATAGGCAGAATCCAGCAAACGCTGATAAGGAACTGTGCTGGCAATATCCTGGTTATTAATAGTATCAACCTGTGGTTGAATATAAACCTGCGGTGAGGCCTTGATAAGCAGTTTAAACTCGCTTTGAACGGTGTCAATATTCGTTTGCAGCGTATTGTATTCAACCTGTAATGAATACAATTGGGACTGTATACGCAATACTTCCTTTTCGGCAATGTTACCTTGTGTATATTGTTGTTTAAATACCGTTAGCGTTTTTGCCAGGGAGTTGATTTCCTGATTGTAAACTTTGGCAGATTGCTCCTGGAAGTAGATGGTATAAAAATCATTTCTTAACGTAAACTTTAATGTTCTCAGCAAATCAAAAAACTGGTATTTGGCTTGTTCAACATTAATTTTTGCCAATTGAATGTTTTTATTGCGTTTACCTGCTGTGGTAAATAACTGCGATAGCCCATACGTTTGCTCACTGTATGGATTTGATACGCCTGTAGCATAAATACCATTAGAAAAGCTAAAATTTGGATTAGCGAATAATCGCGCGGTTATGATTTGCGCGCTGGCGTTATCAATATTATAACGTTGAGCTATTAACGAAAGATTGTTTTTGAGAAATTGATCTTCTGCCTGTTTAACATTAATGACCAAAGTATCATTAGATGTTGTTTGAGCATCAGCAGAATAGACCAGGCCTAATCCGCAAATTTTAATGAAAATAAAAGCAATTGCAAACCTTAAGCACATATCTGTATATATAGAATATACAAACGTACCCTACCTGTATTAGAGTGGTATTAAGATGGCATTAGAATGGGATTAGATTTTATCTAATAAAGGAAATTACAACGTTTGTACCTATACCTACTGTTGAATCAACATCAATTTTGCCGTTAAACAGGCTAATTATTTTATTGGTAACATATAAGCCAACGCCCGTACCCTGAAAGTACTTACCATTGGTACCCCGGTAAAATGAGTCGAATATTTTCGCCAGCTCTTGTGGTGGTATACCTACACCGACATCAGTTATTGTTATTTTAATAATCTTATCATCAGCATACAGGTCGCAATTAACACGCTTGTTGGCTGAAAATTTAAAGGCATTACCAATTATGTTATTAAAAGCCACTGTTAATAGAGATTTGTTGGCTGTTACCTCTAAATTTTCAGCGTCATCTGGCAAATGCAGTATGTTAACTGCCAGCATTCCTTTACCCGCTTTTTCAGTCCAGTAATCGTTTATTTCCCAAATCAACTCATCAATAGCAACCGGTGCTACAGATAATTGTGTAAAATTCATGTCAACCTGTGCCAATTCAAGTAAGCTGGTGGTGGTGGTATTTAACCGTTCGGCATCGGTCAAAATTGATCGCAGCACTTGTTGGTATTCCTCGGGCGTTCGTAGTTTAGTGAGTGAAATCTCAATTTCGCCAACAATAGTTGTTATAGGCGTGCGCAATTCGTGCGAAGCATTTACTACAAATGATTGCTGCAGTTCAAAAGCGTTTTCAAGATTACGTAAA
>Ga0206841_1054_pt1 | contig 25793 bp, 24 predicted proteins | sample Alteio_BWOrgCont_25_FD_152851 | JGI IMG/M metagenome (GOLD analysis project Ga0206841, IMG submission 152851) | Enriched cells from forest soil in Barre Woods Harvard Forest LTER site, Petersham, Massachusetts, United States -... | ecosystem: Environmental > Terrestrial > Soil > Temperate forest >... | reverse complement strand
GTTGATCCGAAAGCTAAGAAGAGGATTATTGATGACGAGGATGATGAAGATTTTGATATGCCGCTTGATGAAATTAGTGGTTACGAAAGCTTTGAGGAATTCGACGAGGAAGACGATTTTTAAAACATTTATATATATTTTTAGTAAAGCATTCAGAACATGCCTCTGGATGCTTTTTTTATATTTGGGCATTTATAATACAAAATGGTTATAACCGAGGTTAAGGATAAGGCAACAAAAAAAGCATTTTTAGATGTAGCAAGGGTAATTTACCAAAATGACGATATTTGGGTATGCCCGCTTGATAATGATGTTGAGGCTATATTCGACCCGGCTAAAAACAGTTTTTATAACCATGGCAAATGTATCCGTTGGGTGCTTACCGGTGAGAACGGCCAGCTGATTGGCCGGATAGCCGCGTTTATTAATAACGAAAAAGCTTACAATTACGAACAACCCACCGGTGGCGTAGGCTTTTTTGAATGTATTGATGATGAAAGAGCAGCTTTTTTATTGTTTGATACTGCCAAAGCCTGGTTAAAAGAAAATGGTATGCAAGCCATGGATGGCCCCATCAATTTTGGTGAAAACGATACTTTTTGGGGTTTACTGAGCGAAGGTTTCAGCTCGCCCCCATCCTACGGGATGAATTATAACCCGGAATATTATAAAGCTTTTTTTGAAAACTATGGCTTTAAAACCCAGTACGAGCAGATCACCAATTACCTGAATGTAGTTAAGCCTTTCCCCGAAAGGTTTAGGAGAATAGCCAACTGGGTGATCCAAAAACCCGGTTATACTTTTAAGCACCTTAAGGCAAGTGAAATTGAACAGTTCGCGGCTGATTTTATTGAGATTTATAATGATGCCTGGAAAGGCTTCGAGAATTTTGTGCCGATTACGCATGCTACCATCTTAGAAAGCTTCAGGAAGATGAAGCCTTTAATGGATGAAAACCTGATATGGTTTGCTTACTTTAATGGCGAACCCGCATCATTCAATATTGTGTTGCCTGATGCCAACCCGATGATAAAACCTCTAAAAGGAAAACTCGACCTGAAAGGCAAACTAACTTTTTTATACCTAAAATGGCGGGGTGTTAACCGCATGCGGGCTATTGTAATGGGCACCAAACAAAAATTCCAGAATCATGGTTTGGAATCAGCATTGTTTATAAAACTTGGTGAATATGTGTTACCCCTTAGCCAATATGAAGAAATGGAACTATCATGGGTGGGCGATTTTAATGAAAAAATGATCGCGCTGCATGCGGCTATGGGTAGTGTATTCGGCAAAAAGCATTTAACAATGCGCTATATTTTCGCATAAAAAAGAGCTTAGTATAACTAAACTCTTTTTTTCAAAGTATTATATCACTATGCTATTTCGCGTCTGTGTCTTAGCTCTTCAAAAAGCTCGATAACTTTTTTCTGCAGTTCAATAACTTCGTTTTCACGATCATTTAAACGTTTGTGTACGTTTTCAAGTTCAGTTATAAATTTTTGATCTTGTTCGGTTTCATTAAAGGTGAGTAGTTGCACAACCCCCATTTCAAACAATGTGGCTATCTGCTCAAGGCGTGATAAATTAATATCGGTTATTCCGGTTTCAATTTTAGAAAACGCTGGTATCGAGATGTCCAAACGCTTCGCAACATCTTCCTGGCTCCAGCCTTTTTGATGACGAAGTAACCTTATTTTTTTACCAAGTGTTTTCATATAAAAATTAAATTATGAGATAGGTTGCGCTATAGTTAATAAAGTTATGATTATTTTTTAATAACCTAATAAATTATTAAAAAATAACTGTAGCAGTTTAATTACTACTACTTCATTATCACTAAATTACGACACCTTGTACGTATCAACTTATTAAAAAGTTACTTAATAAATTTGGCGGCAACCCAATCGTTATTATTTTTATGAATGATGTATTTTAAACCATATTTACGGGCCTCATCCATAATAATATCCAGGTCTGGCTGCTCATAAAAACCACTTAAATACAGCTCCCCTTCGGGCTTTAAAACCTCACTGTAACGCTGTATCTGGTCGAGCAATATATTGCGGTTGATGTTGGCTAATATGGTGTCATAATGCTCATCAGGTATCACTTCCTTTGATCCGCAGATGGCGGTAATATTATCGATATTATTTAATTGCGCGTTTTCCAGTGTACTTTCAAAACAAACAATATCATAATCAATAGCGGTAACTTTATCCGCGCCTAATTTTGATGCCATGATAGCCAGGATACCGGTACCACAGCCCATGTCGAGCACATTTTTAGCAGAGAATTCGTTCTCCAGCATCAGTTCCAACATCATGGATGTAGTTTGATGATGCCCTGTACCAAAAGCCATTTTAGGGTCGATAACGATCTCATATTCGATCTCTGGCTTCGGCTCATGGAAGGTTGCGCGTACAAATATCTTACCCTGAATATTTATAGGTTCAAAATTACTTTCCCATACCTCGTTCCAGTTTTTTTGGGGGATCAGCGCAATTTCATAGCTAAATGTGAACATATCCCGGTAAGGCGTTAATGCCTCTATAAGCTTAGCCTCATCAAAATCATCTACAGGGATATAGGCTTTAAAGCCGAATTCCAGTTCTTCAAAAGTATCAAAGCCTACTTCGCCCAGGGTATTTATTAGCATATCCTGCTGGTAATCCTCTGTAACTATAAGGGTAAAAAGTAATTCGTAGTAATTCATTTTAGGTAGATATTATTCAGTAGCAGTAGTTGGCTTGTGCTTCAATTTTATTTTACCACCAACTATCAGCCCCAACATAAAAAAATTGATGACCCAATATGTTAGCTGTATCAGCAACATTAATATTGCCATACCGGCTAAATGGTAAATGCCTGTTTGCTCATCCCAGATGATGTAAGCGATACCGCCGGCAAAAAGCGCGCATAATAAAGCGGTGGCCGTAACAGCCGCATCCTTCCCCACCATCGACCACGAATGCGCGGCCTCCCATATCGGCAACACAATCACATATTGCGTTAATAATGCGGTGATAAAATATAAAGGCCAGCAGTAGTAAAAACAAGCCATAAAAGCATGTAAATTCCCCTTGCCCATGTCGCCCAAATGAATGGGGAAAACAATGGATTGCAGCAACACTATTACAGCGAATACTACAAAACCGGCAAATGGAGGAAGGAATACTTTCATTTGTTATAATTAGTGAATGAGTGAGTTAGTGAATGAGTGATTTTAAAAAGACACCAATCGTTCATTCACTAATTCACTAACTCGCTCAATAATTAATTAAACACTCTTAATATATCAACAAAATCTCTCGATTTTAATGATGCGCCGCCTATCAATCCACCGTCAATATCTGCCTGGGCAAATAATTCAGGGGCATTTTTAGGGTTGCAACTTCCGCCGTATAAAATAGTGGTATCATCAGCTACTTGCTGGCTGTATTTTGCAGCTATTTCCTTACGGATAAAAGCGTGAATTTCCTGCGCCTGATCGCTTGATGCCGTTACACCTGTACCGATGGCCCAAACAGGCTCATAAGCGATAACTAACTTTGCAAAGTTAGCTGCATCTAAATGAAATACGCCTTCAGCCAATTGATCTTTGATCACCTGAAAATGCACATTACTTTCGCGCTCCTGCAAGGTTTCGCCTATACAAAAAATCGGTTTTAAATCGTTTGCTAAAGCTGTATCCGTTTTTTTAGCCAATAATTCATTGGTTTCGCCAAAATACTGGCGGCGCTCAGAGTGACCTAAGATCACATACTCCACGCCTACTGATTTTAACATTTTAGTCGATACCTCACCTGTGTAAGCACCTGATTCTGCCTGGTGAGCATTTTGCGCGCCTACAGAAACTTTATCATAACCTTTGGCCATTTGCACTAAACTGTGCAGGTGTATAAACGGACTGCAAACTACAGCTTGCTGTTTACCGGTAATTTCGTCCTTAACCATATTGGTTATTTCTGAAAATAAGGCTAATCCCTCGTTATAATCAAGGTTCATTTTCCAGTTTCCGGCAACTATTTTTTTTCTCATCTTGTGTTGTGTAATAATTTCTAAATGTAAATTTCTCTATATGCTTTGGTCAGTTTAAATACTTCTTTCAGGATATTCTGTTCGTTCTCATCAAATTTCCGATGATCCCTACGTTCAAAAACTTTGGCAGTAGTTTCCAGCATTTTGTGCAGTGAGTATTCCTCAAAACCATACTGCGCCCCACCCCATGCAAAATCAGGGATGTTATTAGGTGGAAAACCTGCACCAAACACATTTGATCCTACGCCTACAACAGTACCTGTATTAAACATGGTATTGATACCGCATTTAACATGATCAGCCATAATCATACCGCAAAATTGCAGGCCTGTTTTGCGGAAACTTTGGGTAGTGTAATCCCATAGCTTCACTTCGGCATAGTTGTTTTTAAGGTTGGAGTTATTGCTATCGGCACCGATATTGCACCATTCACCTAAAACGGAGTTACCTAAATAACCTTCGTGCCCTTTGTTTGAATATCCCCAGATGACGGCGTTATTTACTTCGCCGCCAACACGGCAATATGGGCCAATGGTAGTAGCGCCATAAATTTTGCTGCCCATCTTCACCTGTGAATCGCCACAAATGGCGAATGCGCCACGGATGTTGGTTCCTTCCCATATTTCGGTATTTTTACCTAGATAGATAGGGCCATTAATAGTACTGAAGGTATTGCATTCGGTTTTAACATCATCCTCGGCAAAAAAATCGTTGCCTATGATGGTGTTGGTATTGCTGATGGTTGCGCTTGTGCGGCCGTTGGTTACCAGCTTAAAATCCTTGCGGAGTTCAATATCATTCTTCCTGAAAATATCTTCGGGGTATTTGATGGTTACAGCAAAATTTTCATAAACAGTAGCCTGACCGTAATCAACGTTAGTGGTAAAATGTTTCGCATCTGATTCGCTTAAACGAACAGCTACCAGCTGATCTTTATATTTTAAAGCATCGCCAACACGCAGCTTATCAATAGCTTCCACTAAATCAGCATCCGGACAAAATGAGCCGTTGATAAATATATTATCAGCCGTAATTTTTATGGGGAACTTACCCTGCAAATAGGCACGGGTATGAAACGAGAAATCAGTTTTTAAATGCCTGGCCCACTTTTCGGCAATGGTAAAAATACCTATGCGTAAGTCGGCAACAGGGCGAGTGTAGGTTAAGGGAAGCAGGGATTGGTGCGCGTTATCTTCAAAAAGAATAATTGCCATGGCGCAAAAATAAAAAAGTCTCCCGATGTATCGGGAGACTCGCTATATTATTTATAAACAAATAATTATTTCTTGTTGTAACGGGTACGGAATTTGTCGATACGACCAGCGGTATCAACCAATTTCATTTTACCAGTGTAGAACGGATGCGACATATGTGAAATTTCTAATTTCACTAATGGATATTCGTTACCATCTTCCCATTTTACAGTTTCACGGGTATCGATGCATGATTTAGTTAAGAAAGAATACTCGTTAGACATATCCTTAAATACAACTAATCTATAATTTGATGGGTGCAGATCTTTTTTCATTGTGTTTACTTCTTATAAAAGAGGTGCAAATGTAGTAATAAAAGTTAAAAGTCAAAAATGTATTAGAAAAAATTGTGTGAACCATGATTTATGGGATTTGAGGATTAACATGATTTTATTTAATGGTGCGGTGAAAACACCATAAGTGTTCGAAAGATTAAAAAAGGGCGTCATGCTGAGGCACTCGAAGCATGTGGGCAAAGGCCTTTACGCTTATGCTTCGAGTACCTCAGCATGACAGCACGCAATTCGTTGGTGATGCAATGATAACACCGACCATAGGCTATGGTCCCGATTATTTATCAATTCTGATTGCAGGCGCAGCTTTAGTCTATATCTCCTAACACCTCATCTACCATACCGTGTCCTTTAGCTTCGGGGCCTGTCATCCAATAGTCGCGGTCAGATGCTTTGTGCACCCAATCATAGGTCTGGCCGCTATGTTTGGCGATGATCTTGTACAGATCATGCTTTACCTTTATAATTTGTTGTGCCGTGATCTCGATGTCTGCTGAAACGCCCTGCACCCCACCTGATGGCTGGTGAATCATTATACGCGAATGCTGTAACGCGGCACGCTTGCCTGCTTTGCCTGCGCAAAGTAAAACAGCGCTCATAGAAGCGGCCATCCCAATACAAATGGCGCCCACATCGGGTGTGATCAATTGCATGGTATCATAAATACCCATACCTGAATAGACGTCGCCGCCTGGCGAATTGATATAAAGCTGAATATCCTTTTTAGCATCTACCGATTGCAGAAAAAGCAACTGCGCCTGAATTATATTTGCCATCCGGTCGGCAACCGGCTCGCCTAAGAATATAATCCGGTCCATCATCAGGCGCGAAAAAACATCCATTTGCGAAACGTTCAACTGGCGCTCTTCCATAATATAAGGCGTCATGTTTTTGGGGATACTTGCAGCACGGCCTATGTAACTATCTACATGCTGGCTGCCAATGCGGTGATGCTTAACCGCGTATTTTCTAAATTCGTTATGATTGATTTCCATGGTTTAATACTTTTTAAACAGATTGGCAATGCGATGCATAAAACCCCTGTGTTGTGGTGTTGTAGCTAATATTTTCTGTACGGCGACAATCTCATCCTTTATCTTTTGGCGACTATATTGCCTGATAACTGCATAAGTGTTTTGTTGATGCTCCATATCGTTTACCAAATCGTTGTTCAATAGCATGTTGGCCTCAAACAAAAGCGCGTCGCCAGGGAGTAGGTTGCCCAAAATATAATCGTCGATAGCTTTGATGTTATTCAATGAAGTCCGCATAGTTTAATGAGTTTTGTTTAACAGTTTCCCTTACTTTCTCCAGGCATTTATATTTTGCTACCGTAGCCGAATGTGGGCCCGAGTAGCCAAATAGCGTAGCCACATCACCCACAGGCAAATAATCGTAATAATAAGCTTTAAGCAAGTCCATGCATTTTTTGCCTGCAGTTTCCAGGTAATGCAGTAGCTTGTTGGTGGCGGGTTGTTCATCGGGTACAACTTCGGTGTCAAAATCATTTAAGGGTTGGTTTTTAAGCCCGGCCTTATAATGCTGCAACCACAGCCTTTTGGCAATACCTAACAAATAGGCTTTCTCGTTTACAATGCTCTCGGACTGTGCCGACGCAACTTTTTCGTAATATATAACCAGTGTATCCTGGAAAATATCCTGTGCTTCTTCAAGGCTGCCACCCATCCGGGCTACATAACGGGCGACTACGGGAAACGCCTTTTTGTAAAGTGCCATAAAGAAAGCTTCACGCAGTTCAACTGTTGATAATCTGTTGTTATTCATCGCTATCATGAGTGTTTATTACTATGTGTAATATATGCACGAAATATCACCCATGAAATTGCATTTTTTTTAATTAAAAAACAGAAATGCAATCTTCCGAGCACCTATGCTTAAAACACCGACCATAACATGAATCGACTTCGATAGGTTTAGCGGCCTTGCATATTCACTTGTCGCCTTCAGAATGACAGGTGGTGGATAAAAAGGTTATCATCGGTAGCGAATGGAGTATCAAAATTAATTACATTCGTTTAACCCAAGCACTATCATCATCTATAAGGAGTTAATTAACAATAAAAGATAATCAAAATGACAACTATAACAACAATCGCGTCTCGCCTTATTGAATTATGCAATGCCGGCCAATTTGTGGATGCTTATACCGAACTTTTTAGCGACAATGCCATCAGTATTGACCCCATTGCAGGCCCCGAACCGGTAAAAGGGTTACCGGCACTAATACAAAGGGAACAGGATTTCTTAGCCAATACTGAAATACATGAGGTAAAAGTATCCGATGCCATTTCTTCAGGGAGTTATTTTAGTGTTATTTTTTCGTTGCACATCACCCCAAAAGGCGGCGAAAGTCGGCGTGTGGAAGAACTCGCCGTTTATAAGGTTGAGAATGGTAAGATTGTGAGTCAGCAGTTTTTTATTGATAGAAACTAAGTTTAATTTAAACTGTCACACGCGGCACGCGTGCGACAGTATTTGGGAGACTCTGGGGAGACTGGAAAAAGCGTTAAAATAAAAATCATATAGCATTGACTGAACGAGAAATTAAATTTGACAACTTTTTCAAAAATAGAAATGGTATATTTTTATTTAATTCGGATTTAACCAATGAAGTTAAATCATTTATAACTAGGATTGAAAACTATCTAAAACCGAGGTATCCTACATTGCCTAACATAATTGGAGATTTTATTGCAGATAATAGTTTAAATGCTGTCGCTGGTAAATATGAAGATGATTATTTTGTAGGAATAAATATTGGAACTTATTTTCTAATTGGTGACATGTTTAATAAAATGATGGCCACCAAAAGCGTTTTTGAGAAAATTGGAAACATTGCCATTGAAACTAGTGATAAAAAGATATTAAACGCTATTATAGAAAATAAATCAATCTCTTTTGACCACGCGAACACAACAAATGTTATTGTTGCTAAAGATCCAATTAGACGCGATTTTGGTGGTATCTGCACTTCACTAATTATGAATTTTATTATATTTCATGAGTTTGGGCATATTATCAGAGGACATGTCGGTTATGTAAATCAGTTTAATTATAATACTATTGAAGAAATTGACTCTGCAATAAAACCAGTAGAGCCTTTAACATACCGAACATTGGAAATGGATGCAGATAGTTTCGCTGTTAATCATATGTTTTTAATAGGGATACAGTACTTAAATGTTCATAATTTAAGTCACCCATTTAACTTGTTATATAAGGATATACCTACTTTTTTGAGCAACTTTATTTTTTCAATTTATTGTTTATTTAAACTTTTTGAAATTGAAGAATTTAACCCAGCCATAGCTAATAACCTGAATCATCCACCTCCATCCATTCGAATTTCACTAATTTTAGACAATGTAGCTTCATTATTAGAACATCATCAAATAGCTAACCAAGATGACTTAATAAAGCAAATATTATATTCAGTTGTGGAAGCAGAAAATGCATTTTCTTCTATAAGGTATTTCAGCAATAACTCTTCTAGTTTATTTTTTTCAAATCATGCCAAATCAGAAGAGTACGTAAATGAAATTTTATTAAATTGGAAAAACGTTTATCCTTTAATAGAACCTTTTGCGTTTGGTAAATTACCTCCTATTGTTGTTTGATAATTCTTTTAACAATTATACTCGTTAAAACGAGTGCTTATTGTGGATTTGCGATTGCATCACGACACGCATTACAAATTCGAAAAGAGTTAAGCATTCGTTACAAACGAATGCAAGTGTATAGTTACCCTCAAGAGGGGCACCGCACTGGATCTCTGCTTTTAAATGCTTGGTTCGCCTATTTTTTTCAGTTCCAATATCGAAAAATCGCTATCCGATTGTTTAATGATATTGCCCAGCATGCCCAAACCTGTAACTTCCAATTCAACCAGATCATTAGGTTGCAGCCATTGGGGTTGGTAGTTGGGGTTGTTTAATCTGCCCGTACCATTCAGCTCCAGAAAGCAACCTGTGCCTACTGTGCCGGAACCAATCACATCGCCCGGAAAAACATCACAGCCATAGGCGCAGCGTTCTATGATCTCGGCAAAAGTCCAGTCCATATCCGCCATGGTACCGGCCGAAACTTGCTTGCCGTTTACATGGCATACCATTTTTAAATTATAGCTGTTACCGGTGTGGCCGGATTTGGTTGGCACTTTGTAAGCTTCCAACTCATCCGGTGTTACTAACCACGGACCAATCACTGTAGAAAAATCCTTCCCTTTAGCCGGACCAAGATTGAGCAGCATTTCCTCCATTTGCAGGGTGCGGGCGCTCATATCATTCATGATCATATATCCGGCAATAAAGCTGTCAGCCTCGGCAGCACGGATATTACGTCCTTTTTTATTGAGTACTACGGCTACTTCCAGCTCAAAGTCCAACTGCTGAAAATGGTCGGGCATACACTCAATTTCGCCCGGGCCTTGTATAGCATTATGATTGGTAAAATAAAAAATCGGGTACTGATCGAACTCCGCTATCATCCCCACTCCCCTATTGCGGCGGGCAGTTTCCACATGCTGGCGGAAAGCATAACCATCCCGGCATGATGTAGGGTGCGGCACGGGCGCTATCAATTCAAAAAACAACTCTTCGCGGGCTTCTAATTTCCCGCTGCTGATGGCAGTGTTTACTTTTTGCGCGCGCTCCATCAGCTCATCACCACCCCACAAAAACCCGTTCATATTATCGGGTATCAGCTTGTCGCAGGAGTTTAAATTATAAATATGCCCGTTTATGTAAATACCAAGATGCTCCCGGTCTTCGGTTTTGTAGGATACTAATTTCATGGCTATAATGGTTGGTTAACTCAAAGCTAACGCTTTTTAGTTGATTTTGTTGAGTGGTTTATTGGGTTGATTTTGTTGGATGAAAAGTTGACTCACCCCGTAACGCTGGCGAAACTTATTGAGTCGCGCGCAGATTACTCACCCCGACTGCGCTGCGCTGGTCGACCCTCTCTTCGCCTTCGGCGGAAAGAGGATAAAACACGTAAAAATCATGTGTTTTTTGCTGTTTTTTATTGCTTTTTTGATCAATTTTGGATGGTTTTTGGGCGAAAATGAGCTATTTTTGGACTAAAATCGACTAAATTTCAATCTAAAATCAATGTAAAATCGCTTTTTTGTGATATTTTAGGGGCTTTTTGGAGCTAAAAGTGTACCAACAGTACCATGTGTTCCATTTGCATCGTGGCACAGTGATACATCATTCAACACAATCAACCACTCACTAAAAAAAGCTTGCATGTTAAACATTTAAAGCCTAATTTTGGTTAAACCATTATGAGCATTCAAAAGCACTTTTATTTTTCCCTTGGCCTCACTTCAATGAGTGATGCTTCTTCTTTCAGGGATGCTATGCTCAGTTCAATCGTACTGGCACAGTACTAATTACCTCTTTTCAGGGATAAAATTTTCATTGTCGGATTGATCCGGCGCATTCCTGTTATTTCCTGCTTTTTTTAAACTTTAAAGTTTGTAAACTGTTAATAATAAACCAATTATTAGTTATGCCTATTTACCATACATTAGGAAAAATTCCGCCAAAGCGGCATACGCAGTTCCGTAAGCCCGATGGAACTTTATACGCTGAAGAACTGGTATCAACCGAAGGTTTCTCCAGCTTGTATTCGTTGGTTTATCATGCCTATCCACCAACCATTGTTAAGGAACTGGGCGAGCCATATTCAGTTGAACCCAAGATCGCCCGTGAAAAGCATCTGAAGCATACCAGCCTCATTGGTTTCAACGTAGCACCCGAAGATGATTACCTGAAAAGCCGCAAACCAATGCTGGTAAACAACGATTTGCACATCTCCCTGGCAGCCCCGCGCAAATCCATGACCGACTATTTCTACAAGAATAGTCAGGCTGATGAAGTGATCTTCATACATCAAGGATCAGGCACACTGAAAACAGGCTTTGGTAAGATCAAGTTCGCGTATGGTGATTATGTGATCATCCCACGAGGGACAATCTACCAGCTGGAGTTTGATACACCCGATAACCGCTTGTTTATTGTGGAGAGCTTTAGCCCCATCCGCCCGCCAAAGCGTTACCGAAATGAATACGGGCAGTTAATGGAGCATTCGCCTTACTGCGAACGTGATATTAAACGCCCAACCGATCTGGAAACCCACGACGAAAAAGGCGATTTTAAAGTCCTGATCAAAAAGCAAGGATTAATTTACCCCTATACCTACGGTACACACCCGTTTGATTTTATTGGCTGGGACGGTTTCCATTATCCATGGGCACTATCTATACACGATTTTGAGCCGATAACTGGTAGGCTACATCAACCACCACCTGTGCACCAGACGTTTGAAGGCAATAACTTCGTGCTTTGCTCATTTGTGCCGCGCAAGTTTGATTATCACCCCTTATCAATCCCTGCACCATATAACCACAGCAATGTGGACAGCGATGAAGTTTTATACTACGTAGATGGCGACTTTATGAGCCGTAAGCATGTGGTTAAAGGCCAAATCACCCTGCATCCCGGCGGTATACCACACGGACCATCGCCCGGTTCGGTTGAAAAATCAATAGGTAAGGAATCAACAGAGGAATTGGCCGTGATGATAGACCCGTTCCGTCCACTGATGATCACCGAAGAAGCAATTAAAATAGAAGACCCGAATTATTATAAAGGCTGGGCAGAGTAAAATTTAACCCCCACCCGGCCTCCCCCTGATATCAAGGGGAGGTGTCGACGAAGGAGACGGAGGGGGTAAACAAACATTAAAACACAAACCATGCAAACACAAACATTAGATAAACCAACCCAAACAACTGATTTTTTACCTTTGAACGGTACTGATTATGTTGAATTTTATGTAGGCAACGCCAAGCAGGCTGCCCATTATTACAAAACCGCTTTCGGCTTTCAGGACCTGGCTTATTCAGGTCCTGAAACTGGCGTACGCGATAAGGCGTCATACGTATTGCAACAAGGCAAAATCCGCCTGGTATTAACTACGCCCTTGCATTCAGAACACCCCATCGCGGAGCATATTAAAAAACACGGCGATGGTGTAAAAATACTGGCTCTTTGGGTTGATGATGCTTACGACGCATTTCAGCAGACGGTAAGTCGCGGAGCAAAGCCATACCAAAAACCACAAACATTTACCGATGAGCACGGCGAAGTACGCACCAGCGGCATCATGCTTTATGGCGATACCGTACACATGTTCATCGAACGTAAAAACTACAACGGATTATTTTTACCGGGGTATAAAAAGTTGGAGACACACTACAATCCAACTGATACCGGCCTTTTATATGTAGACCATTGTGTAGGCAACGTAGGCTGGCATAAAATGAACCAATGGGTTGATTTTTATGCTGATGTAATGGGTTTCAAAAACATTTTAACCTTTGATGATAAAATGATCTCTACCGAATATTCAGCGCTGATGAGCAAAGTAATGAGCAATGGCAACGGTTATGTTAAGTTCCCGATAAACGAACCGGCTGAAGGCAAAAAGAAATCACAAATTGAAGAATATCTGGAGTTTTACGAGGGCGAAGGTGTACAACACATGGCATTAGCTACGCATGATATTGTAAAAACCGTAACCGACCTGCAAAGCCGTGGCGTAGAGTTTTTAACTGTACCTACCTCCTACTATGATGAGCTGACCGATCGTGTTGGACACATCGATGAGGATTTAGGACCGCTAAAAGAACTAGGCATATTAGTTGACCGTGACGATGAAGGATATTTACTACAGATCTTCACCAAACCAGTTGAAGACAGGCCAACTTTATTTTTCGAGATCATTCAGCGCAAAGGCGCTAAATCATTTGGTGCAGGCAACTTCAAGGCGTTATTTGAAGCTATTGAACGAGAGCAGGATTTGAGGGGAAATTTGTAACTGAATAGTTCACAATTTATATAAAGAAAAGCCCCAATCATAAGTTGGGGCTTTTCTTTTTTGCTGTTGTCATAATAGTGTTCTAATACTTTCTTCTTTCGGTATCCTGGCTCTTGAATCTTGGTTCTTGCTTCTCCAATCCTAACTAATCATCAATTAACTACCAAACTCATAGGTATTTTACTAATTTCGCTACCTCATACGCTTAATTATAAAATGGACTATCAATTTAAAGATATAGAGCAAAAATGGCAAAAGTTTTGGGCCGATCATCAAACTTTTAAGGCTGAGGATAATAGCACTAAACCCAAGTATTATGTGCTGGATATGTTGCCGTACCCATCAGGCGCGGGGCTGCATGTTGGCCATCCGCTGGGCTATATCGCTTCTGATATTTTTGCGAGATATAAACGTTTAAAAGGCTTTAATGTGCTACACCCGATGGGTTACGACTCATTCGGTTTGCCTGCTGAGCAGTATGCTATACAAACGGGTCAGCACCCTGCTATTACTACCGAAACTAACATTGCTACCTATCGCAGGCAGCTAGATCAGATCGGTTTTTCGTTCGATTGGAGCCGTGAAGTGCGCACCAGTTCGCCAGATTATTATAAATGGACACAGTGGATATTTATGCAGCTGTTCAACTCATGGTACAATAAAGCCATCGAGAAAGCAGAGCCGATAAGTGTATTGGTTAAGCATTTTGAGCAGCATGGTTCGGCGGGTATAAATGCTGTGTGTGATGAGGAAGTGTTAAGCTTTAATGCTGCTGAATGGAAGGCCATGAGCCACGATGAGCAGCAGGCAGAGCTATTAAAATATCGCTTAACTTACCTGCGCGAAAGCACCGTAAACTGGTGCCCAGCCTTAGGTACAGTACTGGCAAACGATGAGGTAAAAGACGGCTTTAGCGAGCGCGGCGGCTACCCTGTTGAACAAAAGAAAATGATGCAGTGGAGCATGCGCATTACAGCATACGCCGAACGTCTTTTACAAGGTTTGGACACCATCGACTGGCCCGAGCCTTTAAAAGAAATGCAAAGGAACTGGATTGGTAAAAGTACCGGGGCTTCGGTTAGGTTCCCGATTGAGAATCAAGAATCAAGAGTTAAGAGTCAAGAATATATTGAAGTTTTCACTACCCGTGTTGATACAATTTTTGGGGTGACATTTGTTGTACTAGCACCTGAACATGAACTGGTAAAGGAATTAACAACGCCTGAGCAAAAAGGCGCGATTGAAGCTTACATCACCCAAACAAAAAAGAAATCGGAATTGGATAGGATGGCTGATACCAAAACGGTATCGGGCGCATTTACCGGCAGCTATGTACTTAACCCGCTTAACGGCGAGAGGATACAGCTATGGATTGCCGATTATGTGCTGGCAGGTTACGGAACCGGCGCTGTAATGGCCGTGCCAAGCGGTGATCAGCGTGATTATTTGTTCGCGAAGCATTTTGATTTGCCGATAGTGCCGATCATGGACATCCAGCAAATAGAAACCGAAGCCGACCCAACTAAGGATGGCAGGTATATTAATTCGGATTTTATAAACGGGTTGTTTTATGCTGAGGGTACTAAAGCGGTAATTGCCAAACTGGAAGAAATTGGCGCAGGTAAAGCAAAAATAAACTTCAGAATGCGTGATGCCATTTTTGGCCGTCAGCGTTATTGGGGTGAGCCGGTACCGGTTTATTTTAAAGACGGATTGCCTCATTTAATTGAAGAAAGCGAATTGCCATTGGTATTGCCCGAGGTTGATAAATACTTACCTACCGAAAGTGGTGAGCCACCGTTAGGACGTGCAACAGGCTGGAAGCACCCGTTGGGAGATTACGAACTTTCAACCATGCCTGGATGGGCAGGAAGTAGTTGGTACTGGTACCGTTATATGGATGCTCATAACGACCATGAATTCGCATCCAAAAAAGCGGTAGAGTACTGGAAGGATGTGGACTTGTACATCGGTGGAAGTGAGCACGCCACAGGACACTTGCTGTACAGCCGTTTCTGGAATAAGTTTATGAAGGATATGAACCTGGTGGTTGAGGAAGAGCCTTTTAAAAAGCTGATCAACCAGGGCATGATACAGGGTAGAAGTAATTTTGTGTATAGATTGCTTTTGCAAGAGGAAGATTTATCTCAAACACAATATTTCCTATCAAAAAAACAGGCTGATAGATGGGTGAATACTCAGACCTTTGGTCAGGAATTATTAGATGAATGGAATATTGATTATAAAATTAAATATTACCTTGAAAATCAACAACGTTTGGCTTATGCCCCCATACATGTAGATGTAAATATTGTAAATAATGATGTGCTTGATATTGAAAAATTTAGGCAGTCACGTTCTGAATACAATAATGCTATTTTGGTTCTTGAAGATGGAACTCTATCTAAACCGGGAGATGTAATTAAAGGTAATTACATCTGCGGATGGGAGATCGAAAAGATGTCGAAATCCAAATTCAACGTGGTTAACCCGGATGATCTGATCGCACGTTATGGCGCGGATACTTTGCGTATGTACGAGATGTTTTTAGGTCCACTAGAGCAGAGCAAACCATGGAATACCAATGGTATTGAGGGTGTGTTTAAGTTCCTGCGTAAATTTTGGCGGTTATTCCATAATGATCAATGGGTATTTACCGTATCAGATGCTGAACCAAGCAAAGCTGAATTAAAATCTTTACATAAAATCATCCGTAAAGTTGAAGAGGATGTAGAACGTTTCTCGTTTAACACCTCGGTTTCCAGCTTTATGATAGCGGTTAATGAATTGACCGATATGAAATGTAATAATAAAGCTATACTGCAGGATATGGTAATCATCCTGTCATCATATGCACCCCATATTTGTGAAGAGCTTTGGACTTTATTAGGTAATAAAGCAGGCACTTTATCCTATGCAACCTACCCTAAATTTAATGGTACTTATTTAATTGAGGATGAGTTCGCCTACCCTATTTCCATCAACGGTAAAACCAAAATGAATTTGAGTATATCGCTTAGTCTGGATGCGACAGCTACCGAGGCTGTTGTTTTGGCTAATGCCGATGTGCTGAGGTATCTGGATGGTAAATCACCCAAGAAAGTTATTGTGGTGAAGGGTAGAATTGTGAATATGGTGGTGTAAGCCAGGATTTTAAACTTATTGAACCACTGTCCGAAGTTTTTAACTTCGGACGACAAAGCCCGTAGTTTGAGACTACAGGCTTTGTGTGTTCGTAGACAAAGTCTACGAACAGCAGATGGATAAATAGTTTCTATTTTCCAAATCTCTTAGTGTAACATTTACAATATGTTATGCTATAATTAATTAATTTTGACAAATTAATTGTAACAATTCGGGTATTTTCGCCTCCAATTCCAAAAGCAACAAAAAATGAAACGTTTCTACATATTAGTTCTATTATTAGGCTCCATGCTGTCGGCAAAAGCGCAGTTTGGCGGGTCTACAATTACAGGTAAAATAGCCGGTACAGTTATCGATTCGGTTACTAAAAAACCTGTTCAATACGCCAGTGTGGCCATATATTATAGCACAGGGAAGACGCCTTTAAACGGTATGATTACTAATGCCGATGGCAGCTTTAAAATTTACAACATCCACCCTGGCAGCTATAGGGTTACTATTACGTTTGTTGGTGGTTATAAAACTAAAACCATAAACCCGGTGGTTACCAGTGGAGCAAAACCTGACGCCAACCTGGGGAGTATTAAAATAAGGCCTGATAACGGCGACCTTGGCGAAGTTTCAATCACGGCAAACGCGCCACTTGTTGAAAGCCATATCGACAAAATAGTTTATAACGCTGAAAAAGATATTACCAACGTTGGCGGCAACGCGAGCGACGTATTACAAAAAGTACCATTAGTAGCAGTGGATATTAACGGTAACGTTTCCCTGCGTGGTGATGCGAATGTGAAGGTTTTGATCAATGGTAAACCATCAGGCGCTATGTCGGCCAGTTTGTCGGATGTATTAAAAACCATCCCTGCCGATCAGATCAAGAGCATCGAGGTTATCACCTCACCATCTGCAAAATATGATGCGGAAGGATCAGCGGGTATCATCAATATCATCACCAAACAAAAAAACGTATCGGGCATAAGCGGTTCAGTTAGCGGAGGTATAGGTACACGCCAAAACAATGGCAACTTTAACTTAAACTACAATAAAAACAGGTTCAGCATTTCGGCAAATATTGGTGGTAACCTTACCTGGCCGCAAACGTCAATTACTAATTTCAATCAGTATATAACAAGGGCCCCGGATACTGCTCATAACACTGCAAATCGTACCAGCATTATTAAGCGATACGGCACTATCAGTTCAATTACCGCCGGGTATGACGTTAATAGTTATAACAATATTACCTCAACTTTCAGGTATAACAGGGGTGGCTTTAATCAAACCGGCCCTTCGCATAACACATCAAGCGGTAGCATGCTTAGCAGTAAAGGAGCGGACAGTGCTTATAATAATATATACGATAACCAAACCATACAGCACAACTTGTTTTATGGGTTTGACTGGAGTGTAGACTATACGCATAAATTTCATAAAGATGGTGAAGAACTGGATCTATCAGCACAATGGAGCCACAGTATAGTAAATACCGACTATACTAACACCTACACCGGTGAAACAGGGGTTGTCCCTTACTCAAACCAAAGAGGTTTAAATGATGGTACCAACAATGAATATACTTTCCAGGTTGATTATACCCTGCCGATTAGCAAAGTGTTAAAATTTGAGGCAGGTGGTAAAACAACTATCAGAAGACTGAATAGTAACTTTGATACTTTTGGTGGTGATGACCTTGACGTACTGGACGAGGCTAACAGCGACGTTTATGATTACAATCAAAATGTTTACGCAGGATACTCGGTGTTTACCATTACGCTGCCTAAAAATTACACCATATTAGCAGGTGGTAGGTTTGAGAACACAACCATTAACGGTGATGCGATTAGCGAAGAACCGAATTTGCCGGCAGTGGAACAAAACTATAATATATTTATCCCAAGTTTAACCATTCAAAAGCAGTTTGGCACATCGCAAACGTTAAAGCTAAGCTACAGCAAACGCATAACCCGCCCAAGCTTAACGTACCTTAACCCATTTGTTAATATGAGTAATCCACAGAGCGAATCAGAAGGTAATCCTGACCTGCGCCCTGAAATTTCGCAAACGGTTGAGTTGAATTACAATACGTTTATTAAATCTTCGGTAATTAACTTCTCAATTTATTACAAACACATTAACGGCTTAATAGAAAGTATAGTAGTTCCGGATAGCACCAGCTCAGCAGCAAAAAGCAATGTTGGAACGTTAAGTACCTACCAAAATATAGGTAGTAATAACTCATGGGGCTCAAGCTTTTTCGGCTCGATTAATCCGATCAAAATATTAACAATTAGGGGTAGTATTAATGCATACACTTACAGCCCAGATCCTACCGGCCTGTTCGCGTCAGACCACAGCGCTGAAGGCACCTATGTGCAATACAATGCATTTGGTATGGCTGAAGTTGATTTGAAAAGTATTGTGGGCCAGGTTTTCGCTATTGAGAATTCACCACGCCGTACTATTCAGGGTACTAACCCATCGTTCAGCTTGCTGGGCTTCGGTGTAAGAAAGCAGTTCGATAATAAAAAAGCATCGATTGGTATTAACGTACTGCAGCCGTTTAACAAGTATAAATACTTTGATCAAAACATAAGCAGCCCGGGTTTGACACAAACCAGCAGCACCGCGTTTCCGTTCCGTTCGGTTGGCTTAACGTTTAGCTACAGCTTTGGTAAACTTACCTTTAGCAACCCTAAACAAAAAAGCAACAATCCTGATGATGAAAAACAGGATGACCAGGGAATGGGCAGCGCACCAGCAGGTGGAGGCGCAAAATAATAAAACCACAATTGTATAAGTCAAAAAGGCCCTTGTTTTACGAGGGCCTTTTTTTGTTAGAAGCTGCCTAAAAACAAAGCGTCATTGCGAGCGAAGCGTGGCAATGACGATAGTTTTATTAGTTTTAGACAGGTTCCTAGATTAATTTATCGCATCCACATCAATTCCTATCTGTTTCAGCAATAATGATGCATTAAAGGTTTTGCATTCCCCATACTTCATCTTATAGTCGAACAGCATTTCGCCATTAACTACCTGTATATCGAAATAGAAGTTACGGATATAATCCGGATATTTCTTTTCCAGCTCGGCAATCTGCAAATCATGAGTGGCAACCATTCCCACGCCTTTTTTACTAATGAGCTGCTCAATCACAGCTTTCGAGCCCAGGTATTTATCAACCGAGTTAGTACCGCGCAGCATCTCATCTATCAAAAAGAAAACCTTATGCTCGTTTTCAACAGCAGCCAGCAGCATTTGCAGGCGATCGAGTTCGGCTTTAAAGGTTGAGGTGCTTTCGTTCAGGGAGTCCTTAATACGCATGTAGCTCACAATGGTAATTACCGATACGGTCATGTCATCGGCACAAACCGGTGCTCCTGCTAAAGCCAATACCGTATTGATACCGATAGTACGCAAAAAGGTACTTTTACCAGCCATATTTGATCCGGTGATAATATCTATCTTAAAAGCATCATTCAGCTCATAACTGTTGCTTACGCTGTATTTATTGCTGATGAGCGGGTGGGCTATATTATTTGCGGTGATGGTGTAAGCCTCGCCATCAGCTATTTGAGGGAAGCTCCATTTTGGATAATTGATAGCTAAGGATGACAAGCTAATTAACGCCTCAAATTCGGCTATTACATCAAAAGCAGTTTCAATATCCTGTTTATTATCACGCTTCCAGTTTTCAATGGCGATAACCTGTTTAAGCGACCATAAAAAGAAAACATTCAACACGAAGTTAACTATCATAATGAGGTTGTATCCAAGCTTATTAATAAGTTTGGCCAAGCCCTCAATACTTTTATTGGTTTGCCCGTTATTCAGCTTTTGATTGAGCTTGGCGCACTTTGCCGACTGCCATTTTTCTGCTTCAATCACTTTTAATACCACCGCATAATTAGCCAGCACCTTGCCTATTTTATCAGCAATAGCCGCCGACTTCATGATAATCTCGCCTTTTGAATTTAATATCAACAAATTAAAAACACCCAGACCTACGGCCACAAAAGTTATAGGCGAAAAATAAATGCTAGCTACAATGGCGGCTGATAATAACAAGGGGGCAATTTTGATATACACACTCAGCCATTTTTCGCCGGGAATATCAAGCGGCAACTTCAGGTAAGCAAATAGCATATTCAGTTGGATTGCATCCTTGCTGTTGGCAAATAAGAGGCGCGCCTGCATATCTGCCTTCCAATCACGTTTTGAGGCAATTTCCTTTACGGCATCTTGTCGTAATAGCACAGTATTCTTTTCTGAAGGCGCATTCAGCCATTCGCCGAGCTCATTGTTGCCCGCAGCGGTTGCCGAACGGTTAATGAGCTGATATAGCGATGAACCGCCAAAAATATCCAAATCAGCACTATAAAAGTGTTTATCGTTGCTAAATGCGGTACCGTTATCATACATGTTGGTGTGGTGCAGTATGCTGTTAATTTCGTTCTCATTTACCTTTACCAGGTTTTCGAAATACTTTTTTTCGTTCTCAAAGCCACTTTGTTTTGATACCAGCCAGGCAAAGGCAAAAAGTATAACAACAAGCGTTACCGCAATAATGGTGAAGTTATTTTGCGTATTACCCAGGTAAATGGATATCACCAATAACCCAATCAATCCAAGCCTTAAAAACGAGTAGATATTGATCAGCTTTTTATATTTGTTTATTTCTGCATTAGCAGCATTTATGCGTAGATTATAATCGTTAATAATATCCTGTTCCATTTGCGTTAAAAAAATCAAGCTAAATAAGCACTTATATTTTAAATAAACGCTTATTTTGTTTTTGATATGAAGATCACTTTTTTAACAGTCGGCAAAACTGAGGACGCTTATTTGAAAGATGGCATTGAAAAATATGTTAAACGCCTGAAACATTATACCCGTTTAGAGATGATCGACCTGCCTGAGCTGAAAAACACCAAGGCCCTCACCCCTGAGCAGCAAAAAACTAAAGAGGCTGAAATTATCTTAAAAAAAATTGTGCCTGCCGACCATGTGATCTTATTGGATGAGAATGGTATGGAACTCACCTCTAAGAAGTTTGCAGCCTATCTCGAAAAAAAGAACATCAGCGCGACAGCAAGTTTAATTTTTATTGTAGGCGGACCTTATGGCTTTGATGAAACCGTTTACCAGCGTGCCAATGATAAAATATCCCTGTCGCGAATGACTTTTTCGCACCAGATGGTACGCTTGTTCTTCACCGAGCAATTATATCGCGCCTTCACCATTATAAAAGGCGAGCCTTACCACCACGAATAGTAGATTTTCTCCCTTAAACGGGCGAGCATCAATCCATTATCGTCAATTTTCTGTCAAAAACTTTTTTCTGTTTTTGTTGGAAAAATAATGCCCTTATATTTATTCTATTAGTTAATTAAATGTCTTCCTATGCATCAAATTACTACTGAATTGGTATCGGGAAAATTTATTTTCTTCTATATCTTAATCATATCAACCATCATTATTCACTATCGTGGTAAGGTGAGATACAAGTTTTTCAGGCAGCTTACAGACCACTCTACTTTTATGGCACCGATAAATGTGCCTATGTATGCCCTATCAGGCGTTGAAAATAAACCTTACATCAAAACTGAATCATTCCCGCAGCTAGGCCTGTTAAAAAGCAAATGGGAAACCATACGCGATGAGGCTTTACTATTGGAGCAGGAAGAACTGATCAAAGGATCGGATAAATTGAATGATGTTGGTTTTAACTCCTTTTTCCGCAGGGGATGGAAACGCTTTTATTTAAAATGGTATGATGATTTTCACCCATCAGCAACCAAATACTGCCCGCAAACGGTTGAATTATTAAAACAGATCCCATCAGTTAAAGCAGCAATGTTCGCGGTATTGCCCGCCGGCAGCGAGTTGTTACAGCATCGCGACCCTTATGCAGGCTCGCTGCGCTATCATTTAGGTTTAATCACCCCCAACTCCGATGCTTGCAATATAGTGGTTGACGGGCAGCTATATGCATGGCGGGATGGCGAAGATGTACTGTTTGATGAAACCTATATCCATCATGCGCAGAATAAGACCGATATTGACCGTATAATTCTGTTTTGCGACGTGGAGCGCCCGGTAAAAACCATGTTTGGCCGCGGCTGGAATAAGTTTTTCGGCTGGTTTATTATGGCGGCGGCGGCATCGCCTAACATGGGCGAGGATAAAACAGGTAACATCAATAAAGTATTCAGATACATCTATTCCATCAGGATTGTTGGCAAAAGGCTGAAGGCTTATAACTACAATTTGTATTACGGTGTAAAATATGCGCTATTAGTGCTGATATTGTGGCTGATATTCATCAGGTAATTGTTTGGGATTGTTAATTTGGCTAGCTTTGCACTATGTCAGATCATTCCCATTCGCACGATCACGATCATTCGCATGATCATTCCCATTCACACGACCACGATCATTCACATGGGTTATTTGGTCACCATCATCACGACGCACCACAAATTGATAATTTAAATGCAGCCTTTATCATTGGCATCATTTTAAACTCGGCTTTTGTTATTATTGAAGTGATAGCCGGTTTATATATACACTCTTTATCCTTATTAACTGATGCAGGCCATAACCTAAGCGATGTTGCAGCACTTGCATTAGCATTGTTAGCCTTTAAGCTAACCAAAGTAAGCTCAAACAATAAATATACTTACGGTTACAAACGTTCCACCATCATCGTATCGTTTTTTAACGCGGTTATACTATTTGCCTCGGTAGGTGTAATCGTTTACGAGGCGGTGATCAGGTTTATACACCCTGCAACTATAGAGGGTGGAACTATGGCCTGGGTAGCCTTAATAGGCATCGGTGTTAATGCTTTTACAGCCTACCTTTTTGTTAAGGGTAAAGATGGCGACCTGAATATAAAAAGCACTTATATGCACATGGCTATGGATGCCATAGTATCCTTAGGTGTAGTAATTTCGGGTGTTATTATCTACTTTACGCATTTCTACATGCTGGATAGTATTGTGAGTATTTTTATAGCAATCATTATTTTGCGTGGCACCTGGAGCCTGTTAAACGACAGTTTACGATTGGAAATGGACGGGGTGCCTAAAGAATTGAACCTCGACAAAATAAAAGCAGAATTACTTAAAGCCAAAGGTGTTATTGATGTACACCACATGCATGTGTGGGCATTAAGCACTACCGAAAACGCGCTAACAGCCCACCTTGTTGTCGACCCGGAGCATTTAAGCTCGTTCGATAATATCAAACACGATCTTCGTCATCGCCTGGAGCATCTGGATATTAGTCACAGTACCTTTGAGCCTGAATTTTCTACAGAAGATTGCAAGCATCAGGACTGCTAATTGGTAGTATAATATTAAAACTTATCATTGCGATTGTCTGAACCGCAATTTATAGGATTAAAGAATGATCAGAATTTCAAAAATTCAACGCATTCTATAAATTCGAGTTCAGACATAAAAGGTACCTTGCTGTCCGAAGTTTTTAACTTCGGACGACAAAGCCTGTAGTCTAAGACTACAGGCTTATTTAGTTCGTAGACTTAGTCGACGAACGGCAGAGGGTTGCCTGTCCACAAGGAATACGCCCCGGGCACCATGCGGACTACACTCGTAAAACCCAATTTATTCGCTATACTTGTTTTTCCAATTATGAAGCGATTATTATCCAACTTAACTTTCCAGGTAATCACTGCCATTATACTAGGCGTTATTGTGGGTGTTTACTTCAAAGGATTTGCTCCTACCGCGCAAACTATCAGCAAAACATTCATCAACATGATCACCATGCTGATTGTGCCTATTATCTTCTGCACCATAGTATTGGGTATTGCCGGTGTTGATGACATGAAAAAAGTAGGCCGCGTTGGTGGTAAGGCGATATTGTACTTCGAGATCATGACTACTTTTGCCCTTGTCATCGGCCTTATAGTAGCCAACGTGCTTAAACCCGGCGAAGGCTTTATCAACCATCCAACTGTAGCTGCCAATGCCGATAAAATAGCCGGATACGAAAAAGCCGCCGCCGACATGCACTGGGGCGAATTTTTCACACACATTGTACCTTCCAATATATTTAATGCTTTTTCTACCGGCGATATTTTGCAGGTATTATTCTTCGCGATACTGTTTGGATATGGAATCAGTAAATTAGGAGAAGTGAGTAAAGTTGTTGTATTCGTTATCGACATAATATCCAAGATTTTCTTCAATATTATGAAGTTGGTGATGAAGCTGGCGCCTATCGGTGCTTTCGGCGGGATGGCTTACACCGTGGGCACTTATGGCATCAGTACCCTACAGCCAATGATGAAACTAATGGGTTCTGTTTACCTTACCATGTTCCTGTTTATTTTTGTGGTGCTGAATATCGTTTGCCGCATTTACAAATTCAGCCTGTGGCAATACTTAAAATATATTAAGGACGAAATACTACTGGTATTAGGTACCTCATCATCTGAATCGGCCCTGCCCAGCATGATTGAGAAGATGGAGAAATACGGCTGCTCCAAATCGGTTGTAGGTTTGGTGATACCTACCGGCTATAGCTTCAATTTGGACGGCACTACCATTTACATGTCGATGGCGGTTATATTCTTAGCGCAGGTTTTCCATATCGATCTCAGCATTGAACAGCAACTGGTTATTATTGGTATACTGATGCTCACCTCCAAAGGCGCAGCAGCAGTTACAGGCGGCGGCTTTATTGTATTAACATCAACGCTGGCAGCTATAAAAATAATCCCAATTGAAGGTGTAGCGATATTGTTGGGGATAGACAGGTTCATGTCGGAAGCCCGGGCTATCACCAATTTAATAGGTAATGGTATTGCTACGATTGTGGTAGCGAAAAGTGAAGGGGAGTTTACCCCTCAGCCCCCTGAAGGGGGAGTTTTGGGTTAGCAAGCTCTCCACGCGTCATTGCGAGGGACGAAGCAATCGCGAACTTTGCACAATATTGTCTGAACCTGAATTTGTAGAATTAAAGAATTACCTGAATTCTAAAAATTCAACAAATTCCTTAAATTCGAGTTCAGACAATTTCACGCTCTCTCTACTTTGTTCCTCCTTGGCACTAGTATATCCCTCTTTCCGCCGCAGGCGAAGAGAGGGTGACCAGCGCAGCGCAGTCGGGTGAGTCAACTCGTCAT
>Ga0206841_1052_pt1 | contig 26286 bp, 20 predicted proteins | sample Alteio_BWOrgCont_25_FD_152851 | JGI IMG/M metagenome (GOLD analysis project Ga0206841, IMG submission 152851) | Enriched cells from forest soil in Barre Woods Harvard Forest LTER site, Petersham, Massachusetts, United States -... | ecosystem: Environmental > Terrestrial > Soil > Temperate forest >... | reverse complement strand
GATTTTAACCGTCGTAAATTTATTAAAGGGTCGGCTGCGGTAGCAGGGCTGTCTTTATTAGCAGGATTACCCAAAGAAACCCTTGCTTCATACGAGCATTTACCCAACAAAATGACTTTTACCAATGCAGAGGGCAATATTATAACCAATCCCATAGCGCCAAAGATAAAGTTTGGTGTAGTGGGTATTAACCACTCGCATGTTAACGCTATGGTTGACGCGGTTATCCGTGGCGGTGGTGAATTTGTTTCTTTTTACGCAAAAGAGCCTGAATTGACAGGGCCGTTTGCCCGTAAATATCCGCAGGCTAAATTAGTTGCCAGTGAGGATGCGGTATTGGAAGACCCATCTATACAAGTTATTTTAAGTTCTATTATTCCGTTGGAACGTGCGCCGCTGGGCGTAAGGGTAATGAAGCATGGCAAGGATTACCTGGTGGATAAACCCGGTATTATTACGCTGGACCAATTGGCGGAAGTGCGCAAAGTGCAAAAAGAGACCAAACGCATATACAATATTATGTACAGCGAGCGCTTTGAAAATAAAGGTACTGTTAAGGCGGGAGAATTGATAATGGCGGGTGAGATAGGTAAAGTGATACAAACCATAGGCCTTGGCCCGCACCAAATAAACCCCAGGACACGCCCCGCCTGGTTTTGGGATAAAAAGTATTACGGCGGTATAATTTGCGATGTTGGCTCGCACCAGTTTGACCAGTTTTTATACTTTACCGGCAGCACAGAAGCACAGGTAATAGCGTCGCAGGTGGGCAATGTATTTCATCCTGACTACCCCCAGTTTGAAGATTTTGGCGATGTAGTGGTGCGCGGCAACGCCGGCATGGGCTATGTGCGCAACGACTGGTTTACGCCCGACGGTTTAGGCTCATGGGGCGATGGCCGTTTAACTATTTTAGGGACTACAGGATATATTGAAGTAAGAAAAAATATTGATGTCGGCCTGCCAGACCATGCAGGCAACCACGTTTATATGGCCAATAACAAGGGGGTACAGGTGATTGATGCCAATAAAGGCCCGCTGCCGTTTGGTGAAATGTTTGTTAACGATGTTGTTAACCGCACCGAAACCGCCATGACCCAGGCGCATTGCTTTTTAGCTACGGAAATTGCGCTGAAAGCACAGCATAACGCGCAGGTTATTCCGTTGAAGTTATCATAAAGGGATTTCAGACTTCCGAAGTTTAACTCGGTGTTGTTTGTTTTTAAAGGCCTCGTTGAGGGCTTCGCCGTTTAAAAACTTCGGAAGTCTTTCTTATAATAATAATGTGGTAATCACTACATTTACCTGAATCTAAATAAACACACATGAAATTAACAAATTACACTCTACTTGCGGGATTGGCCGTTATGGTAAGCGCCTGCAAAAATAAACCAACAACAGAAGTGGCAGCGGTACCTGCCCGCGCCGTATTTTTTGATAAAAGCGGTATGGATACTACTGTAAAACCCGGTGATAACTTCTTTTTATATGCCAACGGCAAATGGTTAAAGGATACCAAAATACCGCCATCGGAAACCAGTTGGGGATCGTTCAATATCCTGTATAATGAAAATCAAAAAGAATTGCACGGTATATTGACCAATGTATCAGCTAAGGATAACCCGGCAGGCAGCAAGGAACAAAAGGTAGGCGACCTGTATAAAAGCGGTATGGATACCGTAACCATCGAGAAATTAGGCTACGGGCCGGTAAAACCCCTGCTTGCCAAAATTGACGCGGTAAAGGATTATAAAGACCTGGTAAAACTGGCAGCCGACGGCTTTAAAGACGGTGACGGGTTTTTATTCGGCTTTTCTGTATCGCCGGATGATAAGATCAGCACTAAAAACGCTGCTCATTTTGACCAGACAGGTATAACCCTGCCCGAAAAAGGCTACTATTTTAAAACAGATTCGGCATCAAAAAAAATACGTGATGCCTATGTAAAATACATTGCTAAAATATTTACGCTAACAGGTGTTGATGCGAAAACTGCCGCCGCAAAGGCTGATGGTGTTTTAAAACTGGAAACTGAAATAGCCAAATCGCATTTAGAACCGGCAGAATTGCGCGACCCTGTTAAAAACTACAATAAATTTGCTGACGCCGATTTTCAAAAGCAAGTACCGGATATTGACCTTACCGACGCGTTTAACCGCATGGGCTTAAAAACCGATACAATTTTAGTTGGTCAGCCGGGTTATTACAAAGCGTTGGACAACCTGTTGAAGACTGAACCAATTACCGTTTGGAAGGACTATGCCGAATTTAATACCGTAAGTAACGCCGCAACCGCGTTAAGTAAAAATTTCAGGGATGCCCATTTTGATTTTTTTGGTAAAGTATTATATGGTCAAAAACAACAAAAAGAACGCTGGAAGATCATAGTTGCCAGGGTTGACGGCGGCCTGGGCGAGTTGTTGGGCCAGCTTTACGCGGCACAATATTTTACGCCTGATGCCAAGAAACGCATGCTCGACCTGGTGAACAACCTGCAAAGTGTTTATCGCGACCGTATTGAAAAATTAGACTGGATGGGGCCGGACACTAAAAAAAGGGCCATTGAAAAGCTAAATGCCTTTACCAAAAAGATAGGCTACCCTGATAAATGGAAAAATTATGACGATGTGCAGATCAGCAAGGATGCTTTTTATGACAACCTGGTATCTATCAGCAAGCATGATTATAAAGAAATGATAAAAAAGGTTGGCAAACCTGTTGACCGTACCGAATGGCAGATGACACCGCCAACGGTTAACGCTTATTATAATCCTACCTTTAATGAGATCGTATTCCCGGCAGGAATATTGCAATTTCCTTTCTTTGATAAAAACGCCGATGACGCTGTTAATTATGGAGCTATAGGCATGGTAATTGGCCACGAAATGACCCACGGCTTTGACGACCAGGGCCGCCAGTATGATAAGGATGGCAACCTGAAAGACTGGTGGACACCGACCGATGCCAAAAAGTTCAAATCAAAAGTACAGGTGCTGATAGATCAGTACAATAAATTTACCGTTTTGAACGACGTACACATTAACGGCAAGCTTACCCAGGGAGAAGACCTTGCCGATATTGGCGGTATATCTATAGCCTACCAGGCGTTTAAAAACACACCGCAGGGCAAAGGCAATGTAAAGATAGATGGTTTTACCCCTGACCAGCGCTTTTTTATGGGATTGGCGCAGGTTTGGCGTTCAAAAAATTCTGACGAGATGACCCGTATGCTCATCAATGCCGACCCTCACGCGCCAGATATGTACCGTGTTGATGGCCCTGCATATAACACCCCGTCATTTTATAATGCGTTTGATATTAAGCCGGCCGATAAAATGTATATCCCGGCAGATAAAAGGGTGACGGTTTGGTAGTTCCCGATTAGAACTTCCGAAGTTTTTAAAGCTTCGGAAGTCTTTCTTTATTAGTGAGCAATTGTTTGAAAAGATGAAAACGCTGGAAAAATTGATTTTAAAGAGTAATGATGATAAAATTTCCCAAACTCACATTAGTTAACCTTTTAAAAATAAATTTTATGGAACAGACAAAAAAAATCCTAAACATTACCATTTCAATTAGTATGGTACTATTATCACTCAGCGTTTTTATTTATTCTGTCAAAAGCGCGACCGCAAAAACTGCATCAACAAAGCAAATACAGTCTGCTAACGGATATGTTGTTGTTGGTGCCGTTTGTAATTCACAAACCAATGGATTATATGTATTATTATATAATCCAACAACCGGGCAGGCCAAAAAGGTTGAGGCCCACTGATAGCAAGCCGACGATAAAATGTATATCCCGGCTGATAAGCGGGTAACGGTTTGGTAAACCCTATGTTAGACTTACGAAGTTTTTAAAACTTCGTAAGTCTTTGCGGTTTTTGAGATAAAACAATTTCGCCACTTAATCCTTTAACATACATCCCTTATCCTAAATTAAGATGAAGTTAACGGTATTAAATAAATGTTTGTGGATGCTTTTGATAGTGTCCCTCTTGTTTATACCTCTATCATCTAACGCGTACTCTGTTTTAACCCATGAAGCTTTAATTGATGCCAGTTGGGATAAATCCATTCTGCCTTTATTAAAAAAGAAATTTCCGCAGGCTACGGCAGCCGATTTTAAATTAGCCCACTCTTATGCCTATGGCGGCAGCTTAATGAGCGATATTGGCTATTCGCCCTTTGGCAGCACCTACTTTACCAACCTGATACATTATGTGCGTACCGGCGATTTTGTAGAAAACCTGTTATCCGAAGCGCAGAATTTGAATGAGTATGCTTTTGCTTTAGGCTCTTTATGTCATTATATGGGCGACAGCTACGGCCACGCGTTAGGAACTAACCTGGTTGAACCGATAGTGTATCCTAAAGTGGGTAAAAAGTTTGGCAAGGTAGTTACTTATGAAGAAGACCATGCCGCGCATACCCGTACAGAACTTGCATTTGATGTACTGCAATTAGCAAGAAGCAATTACGCGTCGCAGGAATTTCATGACCTCATCGGTTTTAACGTAGCTGTGCCAGTGTTGGAACGCGCTTTTTATAAAACATACGGACAGGATATTAATGAGATATTTGGCAATATCGACCATTCTGTAAACAATTTCCGATGGGCTGTTAACAGCCTGATGCCAACAGTCACCCGCAGCGCGTGGCTGTTAAAAAAGGATGAAATAAAAGCAATGCAGCCCGGAATTACCGCCCGCAAGTTCCATTATACGATGGAACGGAAAAAATATTATAAAGAGTTTGGCCGCGACCATGATAAGCCAAAGTTTAAAGAGCGCGTTATCGCTTTTATTATCAACATCTTACCAAAGGTCGGCCCGTTTAAAGCGTTCCGGTTTAAAGAAGTTGGCCCCGATGGCGAAAAGCAGTTTATAAAAAGTTTTGATACCGTTATGAACCATTATGCCGAAGCGCTGGCAAAACTCCATTACGAAAACATAAGCCTGCCTAATGTTAATTTTGATACCGGCAAACAAACCATGATCGGCGATTACGGGCTAACCGATGCGACTTACGGACAACTTATGCTAAAATTGCAGGAAAACAAATTCAGCTACCTGACCAATAATTTAAAACAAAACCTGGTTAATTTTTACAACAATGCCGATACGGTCGCCCTGGCCCAAAAAGATACTTCCTTATGGAAGAAAACAAATATGGCCATACAAGAGGTTAAAATTGCTACCCCAATTACTGTAGATAGTTTAAAATCGGCGGAAGCTATGCAGGACCAGAAACGGGTTATCAAAATTTCGGGTAATAAATAATTTATCATATCATAAACGGCTCCACCCTGTCTAATGCAAACTGCAATTGTTCGTCGGGGGTGAGATCGGTATTATCTAATATGATCGCGTCCTCGGCACGTACCAACGGGCTTTCCTCGCGGGTGGTATCCTGGTAATCGCGGTGGGCCAGGTTCTCAAAAACTTCTTCTAAAGTTATATCCGGATTTTTAGGGAGCAGTTCCTTATAACGTCTTTCAGCGCGTATTTTAGGGTCGGCGGTCATAAATAATTTTACCTGGGCATCGGGGAATACAACAGTACCGATATCACGGCCATCCATTACTATATTTTTTGATTTGCCCATGCGTTGCTGCTGTTTTACCATTTCAACCCGAACCTCGCGAATGGCCGATACCGCGCTTACCGATTCGGATACCGGCATCAGGCGAATTTCTTCCGATACTTCCTCGTCATTTAGTGTAATGTGTGTTTCATAATCGCGCGAGTGAAAGTTGAGATGGATATTTTTCAACGCTTCAGTTATTTGTCCATGGTTATGCAGATCAATGTTATGACGTAAAAAATATAGTGCTACAGCACGATACATGGCGCCGCTATCAACATAAATAAAATGAAGTTTTTTTGCCAGGGCCTTTGCCAGCGTGCTTTTTCCGCAGGAAGAATAGCCGTCGATAGCTATGATAATGTTGCTGTTCATCGGGTAACGAAGATACGAAAATAAGTTTGCAGGAGGCAGTTTGCAGTGGGCAGTTTTAGTAAATTTTGCAGACTGCAAACTGCCCACTGCAAACTAATATATACCTTTACAGCATGAATTTCTCAAAAACCGACCTTCAAAAGGAAACAACTTATAAAGCGTCACGCAGCGGTGGCAAGGGCGGGCAAAATGTAAATAAAGTATCCAGTAAGGTAGAACTGCTGTTTTCTGTTGATAATTCATTGCTGTTTACTGATGAGGAAAAGTTGTTACTGAATGAAAAATTACAATCGCGGTTTAATAAGGATGGCCTGGTACAGATAATTTGCGATGAAGAGCGCAGCCAGTATTTGAACAAGGAGAAAGCTGTAGAGCGATTGATGGTATTACTAACCAAAGCATTGCATAAACCTAAAAACCGTAAGGCAACAAAACCGGGTAAGGCTGCAAAAGCGGCGCGGCTAAATGCCAAACGGATACAAGGAGAAAAAAAGGAAAGCCGTAAAAGGGTCGCTGACGAATAATGAGCTTTTATCTCAATTAAAGCGGTATAATACCTGGATCGAGCCCCATTGATGCGTACTGTGTACCATTTCTTTAGTATCCTTAGTTTGGACAATGACAGACGCGTCATAAACCCAGCGGGTTGTTGAATATACACCACCAATTTGCTGGCTAAAAATAAATGGTTCCGGAGTTCTTACAACTTCGCCGTTGTAGCCGTAATAATCCTCTTCACTATCATTATGGCTCTCTAACAGCCCCCCCTGGATAGTGGCATCATAACCCACCCAATTGATTTGGGGTTTGTAATAAAAAAACAATTCATTCGGGTGTAAAGGCTTAATGTTACCATTGGCAATTACATTACTCTGCGTACTTTGCGAATGAAATAGCTGGTTAAAATTGCCCACACGTAATAACGGCCCGGCACCAGCACCGGTAAACCCGGTACCCAGGTTAACATAACTGCTTAATGAAATATCAACCGCCTCCCCTCTTGCCAGCAGCTTATTATACCGCATTGAAAAGTTAAGCTCGGGGTCGTTTTTGATTTGGTATTGCCAGCCCAGTATATGGTATAAACCAAAAGTTTTATGCACCCACACCTGTGCAACCCCGGCTAATGACGATGGGCCCACTATGCCCAATTGTGCGCTTAATTTGATATTGCTTTCGTCTTTAAATAATAAATTTAGGGTTGAGGCGGCATACAGATAACCTGCATAAGGCCGGTCGACATACATGCTTGCAGGTATATTACCCGCCTGGGCGTTATACATTTTCTGGCCCAGTTCAAAGCCTAATATTTTATTTTGTAAGGAGGCGCTGTCGGGGTGGTTAACTTGCAGGGCGTGGTTGAGGTAAAAAAACAAACCATTAGTATAGTATCTGTCAGACCCTGTAGCTAAATACGAATCATTATCTGTTTGGATACCAAATTCATCGCGATGGCTTTGCGCGAAAACAGTTGTAACAGTGAAGAAACAGAGCAGGAATAATAAGTAAGAGCGCATTGGGGTTTATAAACAGTGCGCTAAATTAAAAAAAGCTCGCATATTATTAATTCATTATGGGTTTTAATTCTTCGCGAACGGTAAGGTCAAGCGGTTCATTAACCCTTTCATTTAAAAGGGCTATGTTGATTACCTCGCGCATATCTGTAACATAATGAAATTGGAGGTCTTTTATATAATGCTCTTTAATTTCCAGTATGTCTTTCTGGTTGTTTTTGCAAACGATGATCTCTTTAATATTGGCACGTTTTGCTGCAAGTATTTTCTCTTTTAATCCCCCCACAGGCAATACGCGGCCACGCAGGGTGATCTCGCCGGTCATAGCCAAATGCGGTTTAACCTTGCGTTGTGTAAAGGCTGATGTTAAAGCAGTAAGCATAGTTATGCCGGCCGACGGCCCATCCTTTGGCGTAGCGCCAGCCGGAACGTGTACATGTACGTCCCATTGTTCAAACAATTTTGGATTAATATTAAAGTAAGAAGCATGCGCCCGCAAATAAGCTAACGCGATAGTTGCCGATTCTTTCATTACATCACCCAGGCTGCCGGTTAAAGCTAAATGGCCCTTGCCCGGGCTCAAACTGGCCTCAATAAATAAAATATCTCCGCCAACAGATGTCCATGCCAGGCCGGTTACCACCCCGGCTACTTCATTGCCTTCGTATAGATCCTTATCAAAAATAGGCGCGCCTAATATTTTTTCTATTTCGCTTTTGCTCACAGTAGGATTATGAGGTTCATTCATCGCAATGCTTTTTGCCACGCCACGCACTACCGAGCCAATTTTCTTTTCCAAACCACGCACGCCCGATTCGCGGGTATAATCTTCTATCAGCTTTTCCATCACATCATTTTTGATGAGTACCTGCTTGGGCTTTACGCCATGCGCTTCGCGCTGTTTGGGCAATAAATGCTGTTTGGCAATTTCTATTTTTTCTTCGATGGTATAGCCGCTTACTTCAATGACTTCCATCCTGTCCAGCAAAGCGGGCTGAATGGTGCTTAACGAGTTTGCTGTCGCGATGAACATTACGTTTGACAGGTCGAAATCCATCTCTACATAATGATCATAAAAAGTGCTGTTTTGTTCAGGGTCTAAAACTTCCAGTAAAGCGGATGATGGGTCGCCCCTGAAATCATTGCCTACTTTATCAATTTCGTCTAATATAAATACAGGGTTGGCCGCACCGGCCTTTTTTATCGATTGAATAATACGGCCTGGCATAGCGCCAATATAAGTTTTGCGGTGCCCTCTTATCTCGGCTTCATCGCGTATGCCACCCAGCGCCATGCGCACGTATTTGCGTCCCAATGCTTTAGCTATTGATTTTCCCAAAGATGTTTTACCAACTCCCGGAGGCCCGACAAGACAAAGGATCGGCGCTTTCATATTATGCTTCAATTTCAGCACTGCCAGGTATTCAATAATCCGATTTTTTACCTTATCCAGCCCAAAATGATCTTTATCTAAAACTTTCTGGGCGCGTTTAAGATCGAAGTTGTCGCGTGTAAATTCGTTCCAGGGAAGATCAAGTAATAATTCGAGGTAGTTGATCTGTACCGAATAATCAGCCGCGGCTGGATTAGTACGCGCCAGCTTTTCCAGTTCTTTGGCAAAATGCGCTTTAACTTCTATCGACCATTTCTTTTTTAACGAACGCTGGCGCAGGTTTTCTATTTCCAGGTCGGGCGAGTTGCCGCCTAATTCTTCCTGTATGGTTTTTAGCTGCTGGTTTAAAAAATAATCGCGCTGCTGTTTATCCAGGTCTACCCGTACTTTGCTTTGTATCTGGTTTTTAAGCTCCAGCATTTGCAGGTCGAGGGTCAAGTGTTCCAAAACCAGGTTGGCCCTGTCGCGCAGGTTAGGCACTTCCAGCAAACTTTGTTTGGCGGTCATATCCGCATTCATATTTGACGCGATAAAATTGATCAAAAATGAAGTGCTTTCAATATTGCGGATAGCTATACCGGCCTCGCTGGGGATATTCGGCGAAAGCTGGATAATGTTCATGGCCATATCCTTTATAGAGGATATCATGGCTTTAAACTCTTTATCCTCTTTGCCCTTGATCTCCTTAAAAGGTTCGATAGTCGCCTTTATATAAGGTTCGCTTTGAACTTCGTCTTTTAAGTGGAAGCGCTTTTTGCCCTGTAAAATTACGGTAGTGTTACCATCGGGCATTTGCAGCATTTTTATGATCAATGCCACAGTGCCCACTTTATTTAACTGGTTAAAAGTGGGGTCTTCAATCCCCACATCCTGTTGAGAAACCACACCGATCATGCGGCTGCCTTTGTTGGCATCGCGTATTAATTTGATCGATTTATCCCTGCCAACTGTAATTGGTATAACCACGCCCGGAAATAATACGGTGTTGCGAAGCGGTAATATGGATAAAAACTCAGGCACCTGCTCGTTATTCATTTCCTCTTCATCCTCTGATGACATCAGTGGAAAAAACTCTGAATCTTCGTTTATTACTGGTAAAGCATTCCTAAAATCAAACGGGTCAAAACTCATCTATATACCTTTATATCGAATAAAATAACGTCATGTTGTCAGCCCGTAAAAGCACAGGGGGCATTAAACAACGATTATCGCCTATGCTTAAGTATGTTTCAAGACCTATGCCAATATAAATTAAAACGGGGTTAATTTATTTTTTTACAATACACATTCCTGATTATGTGCGGCTTATAAATTAAGTGCATTTTGCACCGCCGGGATAATTATTTTTTACAAAGATGCAAAAAAGTCATACGTAAATTTGCCTTGTTTTGTTTTTTGATAACTGATTTTTTACAATTAATTGTCATTTGGCATAATAATTTATAATAATAGGAGTTAATGAAATACATTTGTTACACGAATTAAGATCTTTAATGCGCTTATCAGTCATCATATCTTTTTTGTTTATCTCATCTCTTGAACCCTTGCTGGCCCAAAATGCCTATGTAAAGTTAGGCAGGCAGGCGTATGCCGACGGCGATTTTAAATCGGCTGTAAAACAACTGGAAAAAGCCTGTTTAATTGATTCAACAAATGCCAATGCGTTATGGATGCTGGGCTATTCTTATTACCACAGCGATAATTATTCAAAATCAGTAACCGCGTTTACAAAATACCTGGCCATTACCCCTACCGATGCTTACGCTTACTATTATATGGCAATGGCAAAAAGCCGTTTGGGGCGTGACAAGCAGCTATTGCCTGCCGACAAGGAAAAATACCTGTACGAAGCCATTTTTAACTATTCAAAAGCCATTGAGATTGACCCGACGGACAGCAAGATAGCCAGTTTTTACCAAAACCGGGGTATTGCTTACAGTGATTACAGCGTGTTTAAACTTGATCCTAATTCGCGTGGTTATTATGACAGGGCCCGTGGTATAAGGGCACTCAAGGCCGCAATTGATGATTTTCAAAAAGTCCTGACCGATAACCCTACCCGCACTGATATTGCTTCGCTACTTGATCAGTCAAAAGAAAAACTGGCTGGCAGCGTTGGCCATCATTGAATTATCACCCCCTTTATATCATATCTATTGGTTCCCAATAAACGCACGTGCTGCCATTTCTCTATGCGGTACATTGAATCGGGGACATAAGTAAGTTTCTCCTTAGTTTCGTAAAGCAGGTTTTTGGTATGGTTAATTATCAATATCCATTTAATTTTATTGCCATCCCTATTTATAGTTATCTCCTTTGTTTCCAAATCGGGGTCCTGGGTTTTGTAGAAAACCGTATTACCTGTATTTTGTACCGCGTAGCTATCTTTCCAGGCGGGTTTGTTAATATCTGATGCGCTGAACAAACTTAACTCCATTTCCCAGTTATTGATAGCAACTGTTTTACTTTGGCTGATACCATTGTGGACCGCTGTTTTTAAAACAGGCTTATTATGCCTGGTAAGTTTTGCCGCAGTGGTTTTAAAAAATCCTTTTAAGCCAAAGTAACTTAGGTGGGCGCCGGTTTCTTTTATAGCAGGTTTGCAGGCAGATAAGAGTGCTATAAATATAGTACATGCTACTAAAACAACACAATGCCTGTTTTCTATTTTATACCAATACATTGCCCGTCATTTCTTCGGGGACCGTTACCCCTAATAGTTTTAATATAGTCGGCGCTATATCGCCCAGTTTGCCGTCTTTTACATGTTTAACGTCCCTGTCAATTATAATGCAGGGCACCAGGTTAGTGGTATGCGCGGTGTTTGGTGTACCATCGTCATTTATCATATAATCGGCATTGCCGTGATCGGCTAAAATGATAAACGAATAGCCATGCGCTATACCGGCTTGAACAACCGCTTTAGCGCAGCTATCCGCAGTTTCGGCAGCCTTTATTACCGCTTCAAATACACCGGTATGGCCTACCATATCCGTATTGGCAAAATTAAGCACCACAAAATCGGGCCAGCCCGATATTAATTCAGGAATAATGGCATCGCGTATGCCTTCGGCATTCATTTCGGGTTGCAGGTCGTAAGTAGCTACTTTTGGCGATTGTAACAACAGGCGTTTCTCGTTATCAAACGCTTTTTCGCGCCCGCCCGAAAAGAAAAAGGTAACATGCGGGTATTTTTCTGTTTCGGCAATGCGAATTTGGTTTTTGCCTGCATCCTGCAAAATTTCGCCAAGCGTCTTGGTAACGTCTTCCTTATTAAATATAACCTGCACATTCTTAAACGTTTCGTCATAAGGTGTCATGGTGATGTAGTGCAGGCTGAGCGGATGCAGGTTATATTCCGGAAATGCTTTTTGGGTTAAGGCGATAGTGATCTCGCGACCCCGGTCTGTGCGGAAGTTAAAGCAGATCACCACATCGCCATCTTTAATAACCGCTAATGGCTGCCCGGCGTTATTGGTTTTTACAATAGGTTGTATAAATTCATCGGTAATATCCCGCAGGTATGATTCCTTAATACTTTGAATGATATCCTTTGTTGGTTCACCAACGCCATGCACCATCAGGTCATAAGCCTTTTTAACGCGTTCCCAGCGGTTATCACGGTCCATCGCATAATACCGGCCGATAGCCGATGCCAGCTTTACTGATGTGCCTGCTATATGATCTTCCAGGTCGCTTACAAAGTTTAAACCCGATTTTGGGTCGGTATCGCGGCCATCTAAAAAGGCATGGATAAAAACATTATCCAGTCCAAAACTTACCGCCGCGTCGCATAATCCTTTTACATGCTTAATATGCGAATGTACCCCACCGTTTGACAGCAGGCCTATAAAATGAACATCTTTATTATTTTGTTTGGCATATTCAAAGGCATTTTTTAAAACCGGGTTTGTTACCAGTTCATTATCATCAACGGCTTTATTAATGCGGCCCAGCTCCTGGTAAACCACGCGGCCAGCGCCCAGGTTCATATGCCCAACTTCCGAGTTCCCCATCTGCCCGTCGGGCAGACCTACTGCCATGCCCGATGCTTCCAGCCTGGAATTGGGATAAGTGCTGATCAGCGAATCAAAAAAAGGTGTTTTGGCTGCCAGTATAGCGTTCGAGCTATCGTTACGGCCATAACCCCAGCCATCCAGTATAATTAAAGCGAGTTTTTTGTTGTTTTCCACAGTGCAAATATAAAAGCAACGTGGTATAGATTATAATTAAATGTTGGTAAGTCATTGATCAGCCTGGAACTTAGAAGTTCGAGATCGGTCAATTAGAGATTAGTTGATTTTTTCTCCCTTGCAACTTTACAAATAAACCCGCATATTTAGTTCATGTTAGGTTATACGCGCATTTGTATAGTAATTGTTTGTTTTATCAACTACTGCCATTCTGCGTCTGCGCAAAATGCCATTCCCGGCTTTACAGATTCGCTGGCTAAAAAGATTGAATATTATGCGGCTAAAAAACAACAGGGAATACTGTTTGCCCATTTTGATAAAACCGTTTATACCAATAACGAAAATGTTTGGTTTACCAGTTATTTACTAAACGCTAACAACAATAAAAACGATGTGCTTTCGGCAGTGCTGGTGAATGACAATGACCATTCAATTATCCTGAAAGAAAAATTTGTGATGGATAAAGGTATTTCGTTTGGGAATATGTTTTTGCCCGATACCATCCTTTCGGGCAATTATAGCTTTATGTTGTACACAAACAGCGTAGTAAACGGGCAGCCCCAAAATGTATTTACCCAGCCCATAACTGTAAAAAATACAAACGAAGTTTCATACAAAACCACCTTGCTGCTGGAAGATACGGCCAAAATAGCGCCTCCCACGGGCAGAAAAATATTGCTGGTTACCAATGCCTCCGGCATGAAGCTTATTGCCGGGGCAACGGTAAGCTATTATTTGGGGGATAAACGGCACCCAATAATGGCAGGAACGGTAAAGACAGATGCGGCAGGCCAGTATTTATTTACCATCCCGAACAGGGATATTACTTTAGGTAACAATACATTACAGGCGCAAATTACTTATGGTAAGGAAACGCAGCTTGTTAAACTTAGCCTGCCGGTTCAAAAAAACGTGCCGCCCGTTGTCAGGTTTTACCCGGAAGGTGGCAATTTATCGGATGGTGTTGTAAGTGTGGTTGGCTGGGAAGTAAAGAATGGACAAGGCGTGCCTTACGCCGCGACCGGCATACTTTACAGGGATGATAAACCGGTTGATACACTAACGACAAACAGCTACGGTATGGGCAGCTTTGTGTTGCAACCGCAGCAGGAAAGCAGATATTATGTAAAGTTGATGCGGACAGATAGCCGCGATTCTGCCTATAATTTACCAAAGGTATTGCCTAACGCACCGGTTGTTACTATGGTCAACGCGGTTGTTGATGATACACTGCGGTTTATGGTAAAAAGCAGACTGCCGGGTAAATTTTATGTGATGGTGCATAATTATAAACAGGTGTTTTTTTCGTTCCGGATGCAGGTGCTTTCAAATGAACGGAAAGTAAAAATAGCGCTTGACGATTTGCCCAAAGGCCTTGCCGAAATAACTATTTTAGACAGTTTACAAAGGCCGTATGCTGAACGGTTGTTTTTCGCCCATTATGACCGGCATAATACCGTAAATGTTGCCATAGATACTAACGAATATAAAACCCGGCAAAAGGTAAATTTAAAGCTAAACCTCACCGGCCCGGACGGCAAACCGGTTACGGGAGCGGTTTCTATTGCCTGTGTGCAGGCCAACCGGGTTGAGGTTAAAAAGGCGACAGATATTGAAAGCTATTTTTATTTAAATTATGACCTGGGCCAACTTCCCGTAAAACAAAACTATTTAGGCAGCGGCGTTGCGGACAAAGCCTTTTTAGAAAGCACTTTATTAATAAAAGGCTGGCGGCGCTATAACTGGATGGAGTTGATGAATACAACGGTTGCCGATACCGTTCAACGGATAGACCCATTAATTATTAAAGGGACCATTACTTATTTAAATACGCCATTAAAAAAGCCGGTTAACTATGTTATACTAAAAGATTCTTCTATCAATACCGCTTTAACAGATCGTGACGGGAATTTCGCATTCACCAATGCCGGGCTTTATACATTGGGCGACAAAAAGATACATTTATTTGTAACCGGAAAATTCATGAAAGATTATGTTTTTCATATCACCGACCCTTATGACCGTATCAGCGAGGGGCTTGCTGATAATTATGTGCCGTCCGGCTATAATTATTTATTAAATAAACAAAAAGAAGACGTGGATGATACCAGGGAATTTATAAATACCCGGCGGTTATTAAAAGAGGTGAAAATAAAAGGTGAAAATGACGAGTTGTTATATGGGGCCAAAAATGCCTGCGGAGATTACTATTGCATTTTCAATATCCTTGACTGCCCTAATCACCGGAATGACCCGAATAATAAGGTGCCAGTTAAGGGTAAAATGTACCTGCAGGTTGATGTCGATTCGCATACTCTTAAAAATGTTGTCTACCAGGGCTGTATTAATAACCCGGATGCGAATGCCGTTGACGGCATACACTATTCAATGGAATTTTACCCTGCTGATTACGCGCAGTTAAGTCCCACCGAACCCGAATATTTATCAACGATTTACTGGAACAGCCTGTATAGCATATCTCCAAAAAACCAAACGCCCATCAGTTTTTATACCAGCGATATTACCGGCAGCTTTAAAATAATAGTGCAGGGTGTTACGGATAAGGGGGTGGTTTATGGGGAGAGGACTTTTGTGGTGAGTAAGTAAGTGGCAGTTGTTAGTGACAGTAGCAGTAAATTAGTACTATGCTAACGACAAAAAAACATGCGGTTTATTTCAATAACTTTAACCTTATTTGGTTTGGCGGTTACAGTAACAAAATGAGACAAAAAATTCAATTATTTTTATTTATATCGCTATTTTTAACATATAAAGCTTTAGGGCAAAATATATATGATAAAGAGGCGGATAAGCATATTGGTGAAAATCGTTCAGTGTCAGGTAAAATTAATAGTTATAAGGTTTTAGCAGATTCAATAACCACACTTATATTTTGCGGAACGCATTATCCGGAGCAGTATTTTACAATTATTATTGTAAACAGCAAAAAAGGAAAGAATAAATTTCATCCGTCAAAGGGCAGGGCGGTCTGTGTTCATGGCTTAATTATCAAATATGATGGTATGCCAGCGATTAAAGTGCCTAATTGGGATGAAATTTCGAAATGGCTTTCCGTTGATTCAATCCCGCCCGATGATATCTGATAAAATGATATTTTTGAGTATTCATAAAGCGTTAATGAGGTTTCGTTATTTTAAATAAAATGATGTTAAAAACTGCTTTAGCCATAATTACTTTGATGTATGCGACAAGGAATTTTGCCGATGGCCAGACCTATAAAAAACTTAAGGATTTTAATAAAGACACGGCAGCCTATTTAAAATTAAATTTTATAGACCATAAAAGCCAATATATTGGCAGCCCTGTTAATGTACTTATGTCCGCACTTGAAATACCGATAGCTCAATTTTATCCTATCGATGTTAATAATAAACCGTATGTAAATAGTTTTTCATTTTTGTTCTATAATGATGTAGATCGGCGAGCTATGGTTAATGGCCACAGTTTTGTTGGCTTAGCTATTACTTTTGCGCCCCCGATCTCGGATGACAGCATAGATACTTATTATAACAGCAAATATTTCAGATCAAAAAACCCTTTACCATGGACAAAAACCCAAAAGCTATTTTTTGGAAATAGAATAGTGAAGGACATTGAGAAAATTTTTAACTGATCTCCAATCTGCGCGAAAGTGAGGAACATTGCAAGTGTGCAAATACTTCGGGTGCCTTTTACGGTTCGTTTGAGTGTATATTTTGCATGAATTTTAAATGATAATTCTTTCATTTAAAACTAATAATATTACCTTTGTATAAAGGAGGATTTACAATGTCCAAATTAGAGGAACTAAAAAAGCACTTAAAAAGAGGTAAAGTATACCGCCGGACCGAATTAACCAAATGGTCTACGTCTGTTGACAGGCATTTGGATGAGCTTTTAAAAGACGGCACTTTACAAAAACTATCCCAGGGCGTATATTATTTTCCGAAAGGAACCGCTTTTGGGGAAACCCCGCCGGAAGAAGAAATGCTGGTACGCAGTTTCCTGAAAGATGACCGGTTTTTGCTTACTTCTCCAAACGCTTATAATAGCCTGGGGGTTGGCACCACTCAACTTTACAATCAACGAATGGTATATAATCATAAACGTCATGGCGAGTTTAAGTTAGGCAACAGGAAATTCTCTTTCCGCATAAAGCCTCATTTCCCTAAAAAAGCAACGCCGGAGTTTTTATTGGTCGACCTGGTAAACAATCTCGAAACATTAGCGGAGGATCATAAAGAGGTTTTAAAGAACGTTTTTTTTAAAGTCCGCACTATGGATAAGAAAAGACTGGAGCGCTCTATTTTGGAATACGGCAATGCTAAAGCAAAAAAGATACTGGTGCCGTTAGTGCGAACAGAAACCCAACAATATGCCGGTTAATTATTTACATAATCATAAAGATTTTTTGGCCTTGTTGCGCATTTTGGAAGATGAAACCGGAATACAGGCTGGTTTAATTGAAAAGGATTACTGGATAATGCATGTTTTGTACGGATTGAAAACGTTAGGTTTCGATTTCGAGTTAAAAGGAGGCACTTCTTTATCCAAAGGATATCAAATAATTGAACGCTTTTCTGAGGATGTAGATATACATATAAAGCCGCCTATAGAATTTGACATTAATGAAAACCCTAAAAATATTAAACCAAATAACATAGAGGCCAGGAAGAAATTCTATGATTGGCTGGCTGAAACTATAAAAATGGATGGTGTCGTTTCAGTTGGACGCGATCATACTTTTGATGATACTATTTATTACCGGAGCGGTGGCATTCGTTTATATTATGAAAGCAAAACAGATCGTATCGACGGTATCAAAGACGGCATTTTGCTGGAAGCAGGTTTTGATAAAGTAACACCAAATAAAAAAATTACAATAAGCTCGTGGGCATACGAAAGAGCAACAGAAAACTCTGCTATTAATATTATAGATAACAGGGCCGTCGGTATTGCTTGTTATCATCCGGGATATACTTTTGTTGAAAGGCTTCAAACCATAGCTACCAAGTTTCGCCAGGAGCAAGCCAACAGGGAAATCAGGGCTAATTTCATGAGGCAATATTATGATATCTATTGCCTGTTAAACAATAGTGATGTCCAGGCATTTATCGGCACTTCTGAATATTATGCTCATAAAGAAGCCCGGTTTCCAACAATTGATCTGGCAATTCCAATTATGAACAACGAGGCTTTTTTACTTAACGAACCGGCGTTAAGGGCCGATTTTAAGAAAAGATACATAGCTACATCCGCGCTTTATTATAAAGAGCAGCCCAATTTTGATGACTTGCTTGCCCTGATAAAAACTCATGCAAACAGATTATAATTAAATTCTCTTCCCCGTCGCTGATGCACGGTGCGCCGTGTTTTTGGCCTCTGCGCTGCATGGTCATGCCTGATTAGTGAATGCCTTAAATTAAAAATGGCACCACAAAAGGCGGCCTATTGTAAAAAATTAATAGCGAAAGCATCATTTTTACATTGTTTGCTTGTTATCAAGTTAATTAAGCCTCATATTTAGGGAATATGTTATTTACCCCGTATATGAAATTATCAAGAATTGCTATAATTATTGCATTTTTAATCAATTGCCAAATGGTACGCGCGCAAAACAGCGCCACTCCAATTCCCGACCCACTGGTAAAACAATTTGAATTTTATTCGGCCAAAAAACCGCAGGGTGTGCTGTTTGTCCATTTTGATAAAAACATATATACCAGTAATGAATATATATGGTTTTCGGCATACATGGTGGGCGACAGCTCGACAAGAAATAATGTGCTTTCCGTAGCGATGATCAATGCCAACGACCGGACGGTTGTGTTAAAGGATAAATTTATAATGGTTAAGGGGCTTGCATCGGGCAATATGTTTTTGCCTGACACTGTGGGGCCCGGCAATTACAGTTTGATGGCTTATACCAATAACCTGGTTAGCGGCGAGCCCGAAAGTGTATTCATTCAGCCTGTATATGTAAAGGGTACCTCTCAATCCGCTTTCAATGCCACCTTAACATTAAGGGATACAGGCAAAATAGCCCCTCCGGCTGGCAGAAGGGTTTTGCTCACCACAGCGGCTTTGGGGGGCTCGCTTGTTAAGGGCGTAGCTGTAAACTATACTTTAGGCGATCCGGAACATCCTGCTATGGAGGGAACGGTCAAAACCGACGGCATAGGCCAGTATCAATTTATCATCCCCGCAAAGGACATCACCCTGCCCAACAATGTACTGCACGTAAAAATTACTTACGGCACCGAGATCAAAAATATTAAACTCACCTTGCCCATACAGGCTAATGCCCCTATCGTAAAATTTTATCCCGAAGGCGGTAATTTGTCGGACGGTATTGCAAGTGTGGTTGGCTGGGAAGTAAAAAACAAAGAAGGATCATACTATGCTTCAAAAGCCACCTTATTCAGGGACGGCAAACCTGTTGATACCATATCCACAAACGACTTTGGCATGGGTAAGTTCACCCTGCTGCCGAACCAGGAAAGCAGCTATACCCTTAAGCTTGACGGTAGGGACTCTGTTTATCACCTGCCAAAAGTAGTAGCCAATTCGCCGGTTATAACCATAGCTAATTCAATAGCAAATGATAACCTGGAATTAACAGTTAAAAACAATTTGCCCGCAAAATTTTATGTGCTGGTGCATAACTATAAACAGGCGTTTACATCTGTACCCGTACAGGCAACCGCTGATGGCAAAACCATCAAAATACCATTAACCGATGTTCCGAAAGGCCTGGCGGACGTGACTGTTTTAGACAGCCTGCAACGCCCCTATGCCGAGCGGTTGTTTTTTGCCCATTATGACCAGCGCGATCCGGTAAAAATTGATATAGATAATACAGATTACAAAGCCCGGCAAAAGGTGAATGTAAAGCTAAGCCTTACCGGTTTGGATGGCAAGCCGCTTACCGGGTCGCTTTCAATAGCTTGCGTTCAGGGTAACAGGCTGGACGACCAAAATACGCTGGATATTGAGAGTTATGTTTATTTGAATAACGACCTGGGTATGCTGCCCGTAAAGCAAAATTATTTGAGCGGCAGCGCTGAAGATAAAGCCTTTTTAGAAAACATTTTACTGATAAAGGGCTGGCGGCGCTATACGTGGAACGAACTGATGCAAGCCACTGTGAAGGATACTGTTCAAAAGCCCGAATCAATATTGTTTAAGGGAGTAGTTCAGCATTTGAATGCCGCCAAGGCAGTAAAAAACGTAGTAACCTTTACTCTTGTGCGCGATTCAACCCGCACAGGTTTTACAAGCCTGTCTAACGGTAGTTTTACATTGCCTACCCAAAGCCTGTATGTTTGGGAAAATGAAAAAATACGCTTGTTTGCAACCGGCGAAAATAAGGACGATTACTTTTTCGACCTGCCTGACCCTTATGTTAAGGCTAATAAAATATATGCAACTAAATATGATGCCCCTGCTTATCGTTATGTGTTAAACGACCAGCCGGTTGTTCAGCAAAGCTTAAAGGGGTTTGACCACGCCATCCAGCTAAAAGAAGTAAGAATAATGGGCAGCAACGATACATTGATGAATGGCTGCGGCGATTATTATTGTATCAACGGGATATTAAATTGCCCTAACCACCACCATGATGCCGGAAACAAAGTTCCGATAAAAGGAGTGACCTACTACCTGTTTAACCCGCTGACCGAACAGAAAAAACCATTTATATACCGGGGCTGTAATCCCGAAGAAGATGACGCTGTTAAAGGCTTTAACGGCATACATTACCCGATGGAGTTTTACGCGGCCGATTACTCGCGCAATAATCCGTCGCAGCCCGACTTTACATCAACCGTGTACTGGAACAAGCAATACAAAACCGCACCGGGCGACGAAGGCAATATCAGCTTTTACGTGAGCGATATTACCGGTCCGTTTAAAATAGTGGTGCAGGGAATGACGGATAAGGGCAAAGTGGTATATGGCGAAAAGTCGTTTACGGTGGGTAAGTGATAGGCTGAACAACGATTCGTAGGATTTTTCACCTATTGTTTGTTTTTTATGGTGTTCAAGAAGGCTACGCCGTTTGAGGATTATAGGATCATTATCAATTTGCACATCCGCACATTTGCATATCCGCACATCCAGGGAAATCGCTTTTAAGATTAAAAGTATCTTTCCGGTGGTTTAGACACCCAAAATGATGAAACACGGGGCTTGCGGGCCTTGTGCGAGGCCTTTCCCTAATTTTAGGGAAAGGAGGAGGATAGGGTAAAAACGCGACAGGTTTTAAAAGCGATTTCCCTATCAGCATATCAGGGAAATCGCTTTTAAAACTTAAAGCAATTTTTTATTTACTCTAATGGTGCTCTAAAGACACAGATCCGATGTCGTGCCGAACTTGTTTCGGCATCCCACGCGCTAAGTAGTAAAGCGGACTACCTGTCTGTGGGATCCTGAAACAAGTTCAGGATGACTTGCGTTTTTAAAAGCGATTTCCCTGATCCGCACATCCAAAAAACTACCACATCCAAAAATTGTTGTTACTTTTGAAACTTCTAAAGCAAACAAGATTTGGATAAGGAACTCGTAGACCCGTTTATAATCAACGCCCTAAAGGAAGATATAGGCGATGGCGATCATACCTCGCTGGCGACCATACCAGAGGGCACAATGGGCAAGGCCCGGCTTTTAGTAAAAGACCGCGGCGTACTGGCCGGCGTTGAGCTGGCTAAAGAGATATTTCATATAGTCGACCCCAAGCTCAAGCTAACCATTTTCATAAACGATGGAGCCGAAATAAAGCCTAAGGATATTGTATTAGAGGTTGAGGGCAGTGTGCATTGCATTTTAAAAGCCGAGCGGCTGGTATTGAACTGTATGCAGCGCATGAGTGGTATAGCCACGCAAACCGATCGTATTGTCGATCTGTTAAAAGGCACCAACACACAGGTTTTAGATACCCGCAAAACCACGCCCGGTATGCGCTACCTGGATAAATGGGCGGTGAGGATCGGCGGCGGCGTAAACCACCGTTTTGGCTTGTATGATATGATACTGATCAAAGATAATCATGTGGATTATTCGGGCGGCATAAGGCAGGCTATTGAAAATACGCACGAGTATATGACCGCGCATCATAAAAAGCTGGCTATTGAAATTGAGGTACGCAACCTTGACGAACTGGAAGAAGTTTTGCAAACAGGCGGCGTAGACCGTATATTGCTGGATAATTTTAATTTTGCCGACTTAAAACAGGCCGTAAATATTATAGAGGGCAGGTATATTACCGAAGCATCGGGCGGGATTACCATAGATAATGTGCGTGAATATGCCAATTGCGGGGTTGATTACATTTCAATTGGGGCGTTAACCCATTCGGTAAAATGCCTGGATCTGAGCTTAAAGGCAGTAAGGCCGGGTAAATAATGACATGTAACATTTTTAGTATTTAGTATAGAATTACAGGTTGTAGAATTTAGTGTGTAAATAAATGATTAAACTTGTTTGTACAAATATCAAATTCGTAATATTGGGTGAATGATAACTATCTACTCCGTTTCAGCGCTCATATTGGCTTACCTTTTTGGTTCCATCCCTACGGCAGTATGGATAGGGCTGGCATTCTTTAATATAGATGTAAGGGAATATGGCAGCGGTAACGCCGGGGCTACCAATACCTTTAGGGTATTGGGCAAAAAAGCAGGTGTGCCCGTTATGTTTTTAGATATCCTGAAAGGGTGGACAGCTACCAACCTGGCCTATTTTATCGGCGTTTCAACTACGGGCGCCTACAACTCAATAGCCTATACCAATTACGCGCTTGCCTTGGGCATAGCCGCCGTGATGGGTCATTTGTTCCCGGTTTTTGCGGGTTTCAGAGGCGGAAAGGGCATTGCGACGTTGTTTGGAATGGTGCTGGCCATTCAACTACAGGCGGCATTATTGTGTGTGATCGTATTTATTGTTGTGCTTTTAATAACGCGGTATGTGTCCTTAGGCTCAATAGCCGCCGGCTTTGCCTATACCATTGGCGTTGCGTTTGTGTTCCCGAGTAATAAATCGGTTGTTATTTATGGGATGTGCATGTTTTTGCTGATCCTCATTACCCATCAAAAAAATATTGAGCGGTTGCTTAAAGGCAAGGAATCAAAAGTAAATTTATTTAAAAAGAAGGCTGCTTTAGATTGATTTATTCCCCTGACAGACTTACGAAGTTTTGAAAACTTCGTAAGTCTGATCGTCAACTAACCTCTGCCAATATCCCTATCCCATTCACTTCTGGCTTGCTTTAAATAGTCATGAAATATTTCAGCATCTTCATTATTTAGAAGTCCTTTAAAATCGGATGCGTTTTTCTTTGAATTTTTCTCATTTAGCGATTTTTGCCCCAAAACCTCCATTATCGCCTTTGCTTTAAGCAGACATTCTTCATATTCTTTTTCGGGATCGGCATGATAGGTTATGGCGCTGCCTGCATGAAAGGAAAGATATTTTTCAGTAGCATTATATAGCAAGCTCCTGATCACCACGTTAAAATCAAAGTCATTATCCGGGCCAAAATAACCTATAGCCCCCGAATAAACACCGCGCCTACTGCGCTCGTATTGTTCCATTAGCTGCATAGAGCTTACTTTGGGCGCCCCCGTCATGCTGCCCATCGGGAAGGTGTTTTTTATGGCCCATACGGGCGAAATACCATCCTGTAACTCACATACTACGGTTGAGATCATTTGGTGCACCTGGCTAAAGCTATGAATGCTAAAAAGTTCTTCGGTTTTAACTGTGCCTTGCTTTGCCGAACGGGTAAGGTCGTTGCGCACCAGGTCGACGATCATTACGTTTTCCTGTAGTTCTTTGGTATGGTTTCTTAGTTCCTGCTTGATGACTTCGTCCTCTTTAGGAGTGTCGCCTCTTTTGGCGGTGCCTTTTATGGGTTGTGATATTAATTGATTACCACGTTTCGCCAAAAAACGTTCGGGCGAAGCGCATAGAATATAATTATCCTTCCATTTAAAAAAGGATGCAAAAGGATTAGGAGAGATTTGATTGAGCTGTAAAAACGCGGTGACCGGGTCGATTGAAACATCATCCGCAAAAAACCCCTGGCAAAAATTGGTCACGTAAATATCGCCTCGACTAATATGGGCTTTTATCTTTTCAGCGGCGTTTAAATATTCAGCTTTGCTAAAACGGCTTTGCAGCTTTACACCTGTTATCCGGCATGGCTGTTTTAACTCCTGTAGCTCTATCTGGCTAAAAACATCTCCGGCATCATCGGCTATTATTTCAACCTGGCCGCCGTTAATGATAATTAGATATTGGGGTACAAAAAAATACAGGTCGGGAAAATGCAGGCGGTCTGGATTGGATGACGATAAATTTTCAATTTCATTCTTTAGATCGTACCCAAAGAAACCGGTTATCCAGCCGGGGTTTTGTTTGCGGAAAGTTTCTAATTGGTCAAAGGCATTGCCCGCATAAGCAGCTAATTCTTTTTTTGCGCCGGCTGCAATCAACGTGTCGAATTTTGAATAAGCATCTTTAAAACCGTTGGAATCCAGGTAGCATACCGCTTCAAAAGCCGATGCCCATTGCAGTGCCTTTTGTTTAAAGATTTTAATATCGTGGATTGATCTGGTCATAGCGGTGCATCAAAATTACATTAACCATGGCGCGCAAAGAAATAAAAAAAGCGCCCCGAAACCGGTGCGCTTTATTTCATAGAATATTTTACGTTATTTCAATATATCAAATACAGCTTTCAGGCATACAATCACACCTGCAACCAATATAACATTAGCTACCGCCGAAGCGTGAGGAAAATCAAAAAACCGGGCGTAAACGCCTACCAGGCCAATAACTATCGATACGACTAATAATTTATAATGGCTCTCTGAATTTGCTTCTTCTGTACGGTTCATGATGTTAATTTTGTTGTTGCCACAAAAATATAAATGTTTATTGAAAAAGTAATCTAATTTTTAAATTTTTAGATGGCGTTTGTCCGCAGATGTGTTTTTCTTTTATAAATGCGGACCCTCCACCAAACTATAGCGCCAGCCAGGATGAATACCCATATGTCGGCTATAAGTATAATTACCTCCTTAAATATATACCAGCCATTTTGAAAAGCCAGCCCCAAACGTTTAAAAAATGAAATATTATAGGCCGATGGATCATCATTTGCCACGATCTCCTTTACAATGGTATCGCTTTGATAAAAACTCAAATTAACAACGCTGTATTTAACCGCATCATCAATTTTACGGTTGTCTATTTGTTCATCAACAAGGTCATCCTTTAAATTCAAAACTGCTGATGGATCTTTAATAATTACTTTGCCGGTCTTTTGCTGGTTAACTAACTCCTTACGACTGTTTAACTTCATCTGTGATGAAAGATAATCAAGCGATTTATCTGTAATATCCATTTGGCTGCTATTTACATAAATGCCCAGGCGGCCGACACTATCCAAATACTCACCTAATTTTTCAGCCGGTATTTTTACAGTCATTTCGCCCGATGTGTAAAAAGCGGATACCCGCATTATTGAGTCGTCACTTACCTTTACATCGTTACTGCTATTCAGCGTTGAGTTAATATGATGATGAACGACCATGCCATTATATCTAGCTGTTAAGGCCGCTATCTTTTCACTGCTTTGTTGTACGCTTTTCACTTTAAAACCCATTCCGGCAGTTTTAACAAGCTTAGGTTTATTTTGCATCGTGTCAGTTTTAAGCGATACACTATCCGCCGTACTATTATTTATAGCTTCATAATTTCCCTTGCCCTTACATGCTGCCAGTAACACTATGCCGGCCATTAGCATCATCAAAATTTTTGTTTTCATGATCGTGAGTTTAATTGGTTTTTTTAATTGATACCAATTAATCGGAATAGTAACCTGTTTTATGATATTGATGATAAAGATGTTACAAAAGCCCCACGGTTTCGGGATACAAAAAAGACCACCCGAATAAACGAATGGCCTTATAAAATCTATAACTCCTCCGCCAATAGGCGGAGGCCGGGGGGCTCACACTTTGATCTCAACTTCAACACCGCTTGGCAATTCAAGCTTCATCAAAGCGTCTACAGTTTTTGAGTTTGAGCTGTAAATGTCTAATAAACGCTTGTACGAGCATAGTTGAAATTGCTCACGTGCTTTTTTGTTTACGTGCGGTGAACGCAATACCGTAAAAATTTTCTTTTCGGTTGGTAACGGTAGTGGTCCGCTAACTACAGC
>Ga0206841_1050_pt1 | contig 27372 bp, 23 predicted proteins | sample Alteio_BWOrgCont_25_FD_152851 | JGI IMG/M metagenome (GOLD analysis project Ga0206841, IMG submission 152851) | Enriched cells from forest soil in Barre Woods Harvard Forest LTER site, Petersham, Massachusetts, United States -... | ecosystem: Environmental > Terrestrial > Soil > Temperate forest >... | reverse complement strand
TGCCCTGCTTGAAAAACTCGGATTTGTTGTGATCAGGATAAAAGGCTCGCATTATAGAATGAAACATACTGACGGCCGGATTACCACTATCCCGGTTCATAAAAATGAGTCAATCGCCAAAGGTTTATTAAGAAAAATTATCAGGGAAGATTTAGTGTTGACAGTTGACGACTTTAATAAAATGGTTAAGTAGACATATTATCACATAAATTATGATAAAGCGCGGCATGGCACCGATACACCCCGGCACAGCATTAAAAGGACTTTACCTTGAGCCCATGGAAATAACCATTACCCCAGGCGGCTACGCAATTAGGTATTGCCCGTAAAACCTTATCCCAATTGGTTAATGGGCACATGGGCATAAGCGCCGAAATGGCTATCCGTTTATCAAAAGCATTAAACACTACGCCTCAATTATGGATGAACATGCAGCAAGGTTATGATTTGTGGGTAGCTGAAAAGAAAGTTCCATAGTCTTTAGTATATTTCAATTATATAAACCAAGCTATTATCATCATGAATATCAATCAACAACAGTTAAAGAAATTTAAAAATCTAATTAATAAATTTCAAAACGGGACTGAATTTCCTGTTTTAAATAATTGGGAAGAAAAAAGCAATAATGAACTTTGGCTTTGGTTAGTAGGACAAGTTATGGTAGTTGGCGGTGTAGGAGGCAACGAAAGATTTATTCAAAGAAAAGATTTACAAAAAAGAATTAGTTATTCCTCTTTAAAGCAATATACAGATGATTTAGAACTGCAATCTATAATTAATGATGTGCTTAGAGAGGCGGGTGTTCGCTATGCAAGTTCAGACCTAAAAAAATGTAAAAAATCAAAAGCTTTAGTTCATAACTATAAATTTATTTCGCATTATAATGGCGGTTTTAAGGGTCTAATAGGGTTTTTAAATCGGATTGAAGGTATTAATGCTGAACTTGAGAGAGTTTCATATTTGACTCATCACCTTATGTTTGTTAAAAACAAAAGTGCAAGGGATTTTTTAATGAGCATAGGAATTAATAGAAATACTTTAGCATTGGATATAAGAATACAAAATATTTTCAAGTATTTTGATATAGAATTTCCAACGCAAACTCAACTTTCAAGTAAGGCAATATATGATGCTACTGAAAAAGAAATTATTAAAAAAATTTGCGATCCTTTAAACATCGAACCAATAATATTTGACAGGATTCTTTTTCAAAATTATAAAAGTATCACTAAAAGTAATTTGCTTTAGTCTATTAACAAAGCTACTTTCACAGAATATGAAACAATTAAAAGGGAAATCTTTTTGGGTTAATGATAACTTTAATTATAACGGAATTAAAGAAAAGGAATTTGAGCATACATCCCGGGAAATAGAAAATATAGTTATAGATGAGAACATGATACAGTTTTTTATTCCAGAGTGTGAACCAAGTTTGACGAATCATGCTTATCATGTAAACCTTTATAGAAAAGATATTGGAACAGAGTATGAGGGAACCTACAAAGATATTTGCAATCCGGACAATACTGATAATGTAAGTTGTGACAAGTTCGCAAATGAAAATCAAACAAGATATTTGCTTTATGGAAAATGGATAGAAGACAAAACAACTTACACATGGTGGACTGTAATTGAAAGTAACGATCAATTTGAATAACTTAGCTGATCAACCAATCACCCCCAATCCTGCCAACCTGTCACCAAATCCACACACATTTCTGCTGAATTAATACCATTCACTAATCACTAATCACTACACACTACAAAAACAACTGCCAAACCCATATTGGCACATACCTTGATAAACAGGTTGTATAAAACAATCAATCAAGAAAAAAATAATCAATATGTCTAAAATAATTGGAATCGACTTAGGAACAACAAACTCGTGTGTGGCTGTAATGGAAGGTAATGAGCCTGTAGTTATTGCTAACAGCGAGGGCAAACGTACTACGCCGTCTGTAGTAGCTTTTATTGACAACGGCGAACGTAAAGTAGGAGATCCTGCAAAACGCCAGGCTATTACAAATCCTACAAAAACTATATCATCAATCAAACGCTTTATGGGTAACAACTTTAACGAGGTTACCAAAGAGGCAGCGCGTATGCCTTATAAAGTGGTAAAGGGCGACAACAACACCCCGCGTGTTGAAATTGGCGACCGCATGTATACCCCGCAGGAAATCTCGGCCATGATACTTCAAAAAATGAAGAAAACTGCCGAAGACTTTTTGGGCCATGAAGTAACCGAAGCGGTTATTACCGTTCCGGCTTATTTTAACGATGCGCAACGCCAGGCTACTAAGGAAGCCGGTGAAATTGCAGGCTTAAAAGTACGCCGTATCATTAACGAGCCTACTGCTGCTGCCCTTGCCTATGGTTTGGACAAAGCGCACAAGGATATGAAAATTGTGGTGTTTGACTGCGGTGGCGGTACACATGACGTTTCGGTACTTGAATTAGGCGACGGTATATTTGAAGTAAAATCAACCGACGGTGATACACATTTAGGTGGTGACGACTTTGACCAGGTTATTATCGACTGGATGGCCGACGAATTTAAGAGCGATGAAGGCGTTGACCTGCGTAAAGACCCAATGGCTTTACAACGTTTAAAAGAATCGGCTGAGAAGGCTAAAATTGAGTTATCAAGCTCGGCCCAAACAGAGATCAACCTGCCCTACATTACCGCTGCTGACGGTCAGCCAAAGCACTTAGTTAAAACATTAACCCGTGCCAAATTTGAGCAACTGGCTGATAGTTTGATCAAGCGTACAATTGATCCATGTAAATCAGCTTTGAAAAATGCAGGTTTAAGCACATCAGATATTGACGAGATCATATTGGTAGGCGGTTCAACCCGTATCCCTGCTATACAGGAAGCTGTTGAAAAGTTCTTTGGTAAATCACCGTCAAAAGGTGTAAACCCTGACGAAGTGGTAGCCATAGGCGCTGCTATACAAGGTGGTGTGTTAACCGGCGAAGTGAAGGATGTGTTATTGCTGGATGTTACCCCACTTTCATTAGGTATTGAAACTATGGGTGGTGTAATGACCAAGCTGATAGAAGCAAATACCACCATCCCTACCAAAAAATCAGAAACATTCTCAACCGCGTCTGATAACCAGCCGTCAGTAGAGATACATATATTACAGGGTGAGCGTCCTATCGCTTCGGGTAACCGTACCATTGGCAGGTTCCATTTAGATGGTATACCACCAGCACCGCGCGGCGTACCACAGGTAGAAGTAACTTTTGATATTGATGCCAACGGCATATTAAACGTATCGGCTAAAGATAAGGCTACAGGTAAGGAACAAAAGATCCGTATCGAAGCTTCATCAGGTTTAACTGATGCCGAGATCAAGAAGATGAAGGATGAGGCAGAAGCTAATGCTGATGCTGACAAAGCGGCAAAAGAAGAAGTTGAAAAACTGAACTCGGCTGACGCGCTGATCTTCTCGACCGAAAAGCAATTGAAGGAATACGGCGATAAGATACCTGCTGATAAAAAGTCGGCTATCGAAGAGGGTTTAACCAAATTGAAGACAGCTTATTCAGCTAAAAACTTAGCAGATATTGAAGTTGCCCAAAATGAACTGAACACTGCATGGACAGCCGCTTCGGAAGATATGTACAAAGCTTCGGCAGAACAAGGCCAGCCACAACCGGGAGCAGGTGATGCAGGCGCTCATGCGCAGGATCACGGCGATACCGTAACTGATGTTGACTTTGAAGAAGTGAAAGACGAAAGTAAATAATATAGTTTTTTATAAGTGAAACGCCCGGTGAGTAATGATCTTACCGGGCGTTTTTTTGTTTATGGACTAACGTGAGTTCGGGATAAGCGTAAAAATGAATTTTTTTAATGTGCTTTCGTTTCGCCTCACCCCAAACCCCTCTCCAAAGGAGAGGGGCTTCTGAAAATTCAACCAGTGTTTTTAAAAGGCCAACCGACGACAGCACCCTCTCCTTTGGAGAGGGCCGGGGTGAGGCGACGATAAAGCTTATCCAGGACTCACGTTAAACTATGACTCCAACACGCCATTGCTATACGCTTTTGAAATTATAAAATCCCCGAAAAAGGTTTTACTGGAAATTACCCTATAGCCGCTTTGTTCAAATTGTCTTTCAATGTCCGGTAGCCTTGATGCTTCAATATTGCACGATAGCCTAAAAAATAAGATCATAGAATTAAGCAGCAAGCTTTGCCACCATTTACCCGTTAGTTGAAAATCAGTATTGAGCCAAATGCCATCTTTTTTAAGCAAACTGTTAATGCGATAAAATACTGTTTGAAGTGTTTCTTCGGTAAAATTGTCAAACAAAAACGGGGTAATAACCACGTTAAAATCAGCAGACAGATCAATATTTTCCATAGCATCGTTAATAAACGTTACTTTGTTATTTCCAATATTTCTTTTTCGGGAAAGGGCTGTCATTTTTGCGGAAACCTCTGCATAAGTTATTTGCATGCCGGATGGATAAATACGCGTAAGTTCTTCTAATATCCATCCTGTCCCGCCGCCAACAATAAGAATGTTAGCATTTGGCCGGATGAATTGCAGCAAATACACCTGCGCCTTAATTAAGGCTTTGCCATAGACCAATTTTGCCAGGCTATCATAAAACCAGGCTGCGTTATCATAATTGGATGCCATTTACCAATGTAAAATAATTTATAATATTGATGTAATATGCTTATATTTAGGCGTATGTCCTAATCCGTCAAAATATGAAAGCAATTACAAAGTTATCTTTCGCCACTATTTTAATAGTATTTACTGCAAATGGGTTTGCGCAACGGGCCGATGATAAGTATAACCGCCAGGAGGTGATGATACCTATGCGGGATGGTATTAAACTACATACGGTGATATTTACACCCAAAATTCAAACAGAGAAGCTGCCATTTTTGATGGCCCGCACGCCCTATGGCGTTAGCAAATATCAAAGCCCCGAAAGGCGCGCTTACACCAAGGATTTAGCCGATGATGGCTATATTTTTGTTTTCCAGGATATACGCGGAAGGTATCTTTCTGAAGGGAAATATGAAATGTCGCGTTTTAGCCGGGATAAAAAAGACCCCAAAGCCATTGATGAAGCCAGCGATACTTATGATACAATTGATTGGCTGTTGAAGAATGTGCCCGATAATAATGGCAAAGTCGGCCTGTATGGCATTTCATACGATGGATGGACGGCTATAATAGCGGCAGCCGACCCGCACCCGGCATTAAAGGCGGTTTCTGAACAGGCAACGCCATCGGATATGTTTATGAATGACGATCTGCATCATAATGGGGCATTTAGGTTAAGCTACGCGTTTGAATATGCCTTTATGGAGGAAATATCCAAAACCGATTCGCTTTACCAGTTTGGTATCAATGATACCTACGACTGGTATTTAAAACTTGGGCCGCTATCAAACATCAATGATAAATATTTACATGGCATATTGCCCAGTTGGAACTCGTATGTTCAGCATCCCAATTATGATGATTACTGGAAAAAACAGGCGGTAACTTCGCGGCTCGACCACCCGCGTGTAGCTGTACAAAATGTTAGCGGCTGGTGGGACCAGGAAGATATGGTTGGCCCGCAAGATGTGTACAGGTTTTTGGAAAAAACAGATGTGAACCATCAAAACTTTATTGTATTAGGCCCCTGGCGGCATGGTGGCTGGTCAAGTGGCTCCGGGACAAGTTTGGGTAATATTCAGTTTGGCGGTGAGCAAACTGCTGCTTATTTCAGAAAAGAGATACAGGCCAAATGGTTTGCCTGGTATTTAAAGGACAAGGGCGATGGAAAGATCGCGGAAGCCATATCTTTCCAGACCGGCTCAAATAAATGGAAGAATTATACCGCCTGGCCGCCAAAGGAAGCCGTAGAAAAGAACATTTATTTGCATAGCGATGGCAAATTATCTTTTGAAAAGCCATCGGCTACAGAAAGTAAGGCCTTTGATAGTTATGTATCAGATCCGGCTAATCCTATTCCTTATCGCACACGCCCTATTGAAGAAACCTATGGACGCGGTTCGCGATGGGGGACATGGCTTACCGAGGATCAGCGTTTTTTAAATGGCCGGCCGGATGTATTAAGCTGGCAAACTGATACACTTAAAGAAGACGTCACCGTTACCGGCGATGTAATGGCTAAAATATTTGCTGCAACAACAGGCAGCGATGCCGATTGGGTGGTAAAGCTGATAGATGTTTATCCCAACAGCAGTGATACCAAAATGTCGGGCTATGAATTAATGATAGTCGATGATGTATTTAGGGGCAGGTTCAGAAAAAGTTTTACCCTGCCCGAAGCTATTAAACCGGGAAAAGTAGAAGAATACAGCTTTAGCCTGCACGCGGCTGACCATGTGTTTAAAAAGGGGCATAAAATAATGGTGCAGGTGCAAAGTACCTGGTTCCCGATTATTGACCGTAACCCGCAGAAATACGTACCTAATATATTTGAAGCAAAGGAAAGTGATTATCAAAAAGCGACACAAAGCATTTATCATTCGGCGCAATTTACCAGCAGTATTGTGTTGCCGGTGATGCAATAAATTAGCCACCTCTAAATCTCAGAGAACAGCTGATCTATGTTATAAAAATATGTCATTTCGATTGAGCATGCGCAGGCAATAAGCATGGCCGCGAAAGAGAAATCTATACATATACACAGTGGGAATTGCTCGTGTATAGATTTCTCGCTATCGCTCGAAATGACATGAGTTTTATAGATAATTGAGCCTTTTAGGAGCAAAAAAATGTGTACATAGATTAGCCGGTAGGGGAAACTTTAAAAGTGCATATATAAGTTTTCGGGCGATAAAAAGAATTTAGGCTAACCTGTTAAATACAATCAATATCACATATTGCAGTATTAAAACGCCGTCCATATAAAAAAAGTAATAGTATTCATTCTTTTCCCATTTGGATTTGAAGATAAGCCACCCGGCTAAAATGGCTGTTAGCGTTAAGGCCCAAAAATCAAGGCTGAAACCATTGTTCCTGAAAAAGAACAATAAAACAATATACCCGGCAAGCATTACCTGGCAAAATAAATAAGCGCCCTTTTCGCCCAGTAATACCGGTATGGTTTTCAGGCCCAGCTTACGGTCTTCAAACAGGTCGCGGATATCAAACGGTATAGTTAACGCGCCAATAAATAAAAAGCGTTTGGCAATTAACAGGGTGGTATCGTGTAACGAGATCGTGGTCAAATGCAAATCCTGTGCCTCTAAAACAGGCAGTAAAACGGTACTCATTGTCCAGACTAAGGTTATTAGAAAGGGCTTTAACCCGGGAATATTACGCAACCCGAATTTCTGATCGCCAAAACTAAACAGGGGAATGCCATAGCAAAATGATATAACTGCCAGGAAAATGAGCAGCAGCCGGGATTCGATGGCAATTAAAAAAAACAGCGGGACTAAGGAAAGTATAGATACGATAGTTATTGTAACCATCAACCTATAATGAGAAAAGAACCACCGCACACGTACGTAAGGAGACAATTCTGGATGTTCAGGTTTGGTTACCAGTATGCAAAAATTGTAGATGCCCAATGTAGAAGTAAACAATAAGGTTATTACGGTATATACAGGTTTTGAACCTATCAATTGAAAGGTTACCAATGCCTGCGCTACCGCGCACAATGACATGAAAACATTGCTGAACAAAAGAAAATCAAAAGCCGGCTTAACTATTTTTTTCATTTAGCAGTTACTGCACAGCCATAAAGTTAAGCTTTATTTGATAATGGTGCGGCTGTGGAACGTAATTCAAATATCGTGATCTCCGGCAATATTCCAACCCTGCCCGGCAAGCCAAAAAACCCGTAGCCTACGTTAACATACAATTGTTGTTTGCCTTGCTGGTAAAGACCGGCCCATTCTTTATAAATATATTCTACCGGGCTCCATTGAAAGCCAGGTGTACGTACGCCAAATTGCATCCCGTGCGTATGACCTGCAAACACCATATCTATTTGCGGATAATGCGGCAGCACTTGCGCTCGCCAATGCGAAGGATCGTGCGAGAGCAATAATTTTACAGGCAGATCATCGGTGTTTTTTACCGTCAGATCCATACGCCCGTATTTTGGGAAGCGACTTAGCTCGCCCCAGTTTTCCATGCCCAGTATACCAATTTCTTCGCCATCTACTTTTAAGCGGCGATTAGTATTGCATAACAGGTCCCAGCCCATATTTTTATGGACTGCTTTTAAATCATCCAGGTTTTTTCTTTTAGCGGCATCATTCGGCCATGTATAATAATCGCCATAATCATGGTTGCCCAAAGAGGAATATACCCCAAGTGGTGCCTTTACCTTGCTAAAAATATCCTGGTAGCCGTAAACCTCTTTGGTTTGAACATTAACCAGATCGCCGGTAAAAAATATAAAGTCGGGCTTTTCGCGCAGCAGCAGTTCAACGCCACCCTTTACAGCAACTTTATTATAAAAACTGCCGGAATGTATATCCGATATCTGACCCAGCTTAATACCATCGAACGCCTTTGGTAAATTGGGCAGATAAAGGGTTTGATACCTCACCCGATAGTCATAAGCGCCCGAAACTATACCAAAACCCAATGAAGCCAATGGCACAGCCCCGGCGATCAACCCAGCTTTCATCAAAAATTCAGAACGTTGTATCGGGTTATCGGTTTGTAAAACAGTAGCTTTATTGCGGCGGGTTAGCCAAATGTATAAACGCCTTATATCGTCTGCTAATATGAACGGTAAAAACGTGGCTTTTATAATGAGGAGCAAAAAGAAAGTCAGTAAGATTGCTGCTCTTGCACCAACCGGTATTTTTACATAAATACCTAAAATAGTTGCGGCTATTAATAGAATACAAACTGTCCAATAAGCCTGGATAAACCACTTTTTATGTGAAAATTGTTTTTTTCTGAACGCTGCGCGTATACCGCCGATAAAATAAGCGTCGGCCAATAAAAGGATCAGGCTAATTAATATGATGGTGAACGCTTGTCCTTTCATTTAGTAACGGTCGTCATCAATATCGTCCTCATCAGGCTGCAAATTGAACAGGCTGTTAAACATATCCGAAAACGCGAAGCCGTTATCCAAAAATCCTTTATTCAATTGCGAGAACTCGGCAAGGCCGTGCAATACAAATTCCATCAGTATTAACTGCTGGCTTTCAATCAGCCGGGGATGAATTTTCTTAACCAGGTCTTTCAAACCGGCAACTTCGCTTAATGCCTTTTTATATTCGGCAAGCGGCAGGTCGTCAATTACTGATAAGGTATTGCCCTCGCTAAACCAGTTAATAATTTCGGCGTAAGGGTTAGGCACCTTTGCTTTTTTTGACTTTTCAGGATCGGGAAAATATTTTAACAGTAGCGCTTTAATGGCTTTGCCGATCAATATGTTAGCCACTTTAGCGGGACCTTCCAACTCACCTTCATAAACCAGCTCGATTTTGCCGGTAATAGCGGGGATGATACCCAGGAAATCCGCAATGCGCACAAAAGTTCTTTCCTCGTGGTTGATGATCATGCGCCGTTCGGCATTGCTAATTAAATTTTCATAAGCCGATATAGTTAAACGGGCGGACACGCCTGACTTTTTATCAATATATTCTGAGTTACGTGCCTCAAAAGCGATCTGCTCAACCAAATCTTTAACCAATCCATCGGCTTCTATGGATGTGCGCTGTTCAGGTGTTAACGAGGCTTCTTGCTGGGTTATTTTACGCGAGATCTCAACCGAGCGCGGGTAATGCGTTAATATCTGGCTTTCAATACGGTCTTTCAAAGGCGTTACTATCGATCCGCGGTTGGTATAATCTTCCGGGTTAGCGGTAAATACAAATTGAATATCCAATGGTAAGCGCAGTTTAAAGCCGCGTATCTGTATATCCCTTTCCTGTAAAATATTAAACAGGGAAACCTGTATACGGGCTTGCAAGTCGGGCAATTCGTTTATCACAAATATGCCCCGGTGCGCGCGTGGTATCAAACCAAAGTGGATAACGCGTTCATCAGAGTAAGTCAGCTTCATGGTGGCTGCCTTTATGGGATCGACATCACCTATCAGATCAGCTACCGTAACATCAGGTGTTGCCAGCTTTTCGGTATAACGTTCAGAGCGGTGTATCCACGCGATAGGGGTGTCATCGCCTTTCTCTTCAATAATATGGTGCCCATACCATGAGATGGGTGCCAGCGGGTCATCAAATAATTCTGAGCCCTCAATGTAAGGGATATATTCATCAAGCAAATTCACCAGTAAACGTGCGATACGTGTTTTAGCCTGCCCGCGTAAGCCAAGCAATAATATATTATGGCGTGAAAGTATAGCGGTTTGCAAGTCGGGGATAACGGTATCTTCAAAACCGATAATACCTTCAAAGCCGCCCTCATGCTTTTGCAGTTGCGCTATTAAATTTGCCCTTAATTCATCCTTAACCGACCGGCTTTTATAACCTGTTTGCTTTAACTGGCCGAGGGTTGTTATTGTTAGTTTATTTGTCATTATATTTTTTTAGTCCGGAAGTCCGATAAGTCGGAAAGTCCGGAAGTTTTTATTTGTTAAAATTATTTTGTCTTTCTGACTTTCGGTCTTCCCGACTATCTAACCGTCTTCCTTCTATTCTTCGCGTAATCCTCAAAAATGTATTCGCCTAAATTATTCAGCGAACTATAAAACGCTTTGCCACCGTTGGTTTCGGTAAACTGGCGTACAAATTGTTGCAGGTAAGGGTCTTTGGCTATCATAAAAGTGGTGATAGGTATTTTTAACCGCTTGCATTGTGCCGCCATATTAAGCGTTTTGTTTACTACCTTGCGGTCAAGCCCGATGCTGTTTTTATAATATTTTGTCCCCTCTTTTAAGCAGGTTGGCTTACCATCGGTTATCATAAATATTTGCTTGTTATGCGTTTTACGGCGGCGCAATAAATCAGTAGCCAGTTCTAAACCTGCATAGGTGTTGGTATGGAACGGGCCGACCTGCAAATAAGGCAGGTCCTGCAAAGTAATGGGCCAGGCATCATTACCAAAAACGACAATGTCTAAAGTATCCTTCGGATATTTGGTGCGGATCAGTTCGGCCAATGCCATTGCTACCTTTTTGGCCGGTGTTATCCTGTCCTCACCATAAAGTATCATAGAGTGTGAGATGTCGATCATCAGCACCGTAGAAGTAAGGGTTTTATAATCCATTTCCTCAACTTCCAGGTCGCGCTCGGTCATCATAAAATCGCCTATGCCGTGGTTAACCTGCGCATTGTGGATAGACTGTGTCATATCTATTTGGTCGAGACTGTCGCCAAATTCAAACTCACGGCGTTCGGCATTTTTTTCGTCGCCCTGCCCTGATTGCGGCGACCGGTGATTGCCCTTGCCCGATTTTTTCAGCTTGCCAAATATCTCCTCTAAAGCCGACTGACGGATGCTTTGCTCTGTTTTGCCTGTTATCCTGAATTCGCCGCTTTGTTTGTCCTCGTCTAAATAACCTTTTTGTTTTAGCTCGTCGATAAAATCACCCATGCCATAATCGTCATTGGTGAGTTTATATTGCTTGTCCAGTTCATTCAGCCAGGCCAACGCTTCGCCTGCATCGCCCGCGGTATAGTTGAGCAATTCAAGAAATAATTTTAATAATTCTTCAAATCCGCCTTTTGGAATTTGGTTTGGTTTGTACTTCGAAAACTCGAAACCACGCATGTTTTACCTTTCTGATATAAAATAACGGATTATTTTATTTAAAAGTTTGATGAAGCCAGGTTTTAAATAGGATTGTTAGGCAGGGATGACAATTTGAGTTTGCATCAGGCAGTTTGCAGTGGGCAGTTATTTTTCGTCACCCATTCGATTTTAATGGTGAATAAGACTTGCGAAGTTTCAAAAACTTCGCAAGTCTATAGTTGATTAAACTTCTTTACTCAAGAACGGATACCGGTAATCTTTTGGCGGATCAAAGGTTTCCTTTATCGTACGTGGTGATACCCAGCGCAGCAGGTTGATCATTGAACCGGCTTTATCATTTGTTCCCGAACCCCTGGCACCACCAAATGGCTGCTGGCCAACTACCGCACCTGTCGGCTTATCGTTGATATAAAAATTTCCGGCCGCGTTGCGCAAATGATAAGTGGCTTTCGCGATAGCATACCTGTCCTGCGAGATGATGGAACCCGTTAAGGCATAGATAGATGTTTTATCTACTACGTCTAATATCTCATCAAACTTTTTGTCTTCATAAACATAAACGGTCAATACCGGGCCAAACAGTTCATTGCACATGGTTACGTAGTATGGGTCGTTTACCCTCAGCACAGTTGGCTCAATAAACCAGCCCTTGCTTTTATCATAACCGCCACCTGCAATTAGCTCTACATCCTTATCTTTTTTAGCATCGTCAATATATTTTGCCAGCTTATCAAACGATACTTCGGTAATAACCGCGTTGATAAAATTCTCAAAATCTTCAACCGGACCCATTTTAAATGAGGCAATATCGCGCTGCATATTTGCTTTAACCGCAGGCCATAATGATGCAGGGATATAGGCCCTTGAAGCCGCCGAACATTTTTGCCCCTGGTATTCAAAAGCACCGCGTACTAAGGCGGTACTTACCACATCAGCGTCGGCGCTTGGGTGGGCAAGCACAAAATCCTTACCACCGGTTTCGCCTACTATGCGCGGGTACGTTTTATATTTATGGATATTGTTGCCAATGGTTTGCCACATCCCCTGGAATACCGGCGTTGAACCCGTAAAGTGGATGCCTGCAAAATCAGGATGGTTGAATATGACGTCGCCTGCAACCGGGCCGCTAACATAAACCAGGTTAATAACACCTGCCGGAACCCCCGCTTCGCAGAAAACCTGCATCAGCACATTGGCTGCATATATTTGAGTATAAGCTGGTTTCCAAACCACCACGTTGCCCATCATGGCAGCGGAGGTTGGCAGGTTGCCCGCGATAGCTGTAAAGTTAAAGGGCGTAAGCGCGAAAACAAAACCCTCCAGCGGGCGCTGCTCTACCCGGTTCCAAACACCTTTGCCGTTTACGGGTGGTTGCTGCTGGTATATTTCTGTCATATAATGCACGTTAAAGCGCAAAAAGTCTATCAGTTCGCAAGCGCCGTCAATTTCGGCCTGGTAAGCATTTTTTGATTGCCCAAGCATAGTTGCGGCGTTAATTATAGCACGGTACGGCCCGGCTAACAGGTCGGCAGCTTTTAAAAATATGGCTGCGCGTTGCTCCCACGGCAGGTTTTCCCAGTCGGTTTTTGCAGCTAAGGCTGCATTTATAGCAGCTTCCACGTGGCTTTTGTCACCTTCATGAAAGGTAGCGAGTACGTGCTGGTGATCGTGCGGTGGGCGTATTTGCTGTATTTTGCCGGTGGTAACTTCTTTACCGCCAATGTACATGGGAATATCAATTTGTTTAGCACGTGCTTCCTGTAAAGCTGTTTTTAACGCTGCGCGTTCTAAACTTCGCGGTCCGTAATTTAATACCGGCTCATTTTGAGGGGTAGGCACATTGAAAAATCCTTTAAGCATGGGAGTGGTTTTTTAGATGGTGCAAAGATAAGGTTAATGTGCAGATATGCAGATGTGCGGATGTGCAAATTACGAGGGGGTGACAGTTGTGGAGTCTTAAGTCCTTAGTCTCAAGTCGAAAGGCTTTTAAGTACCAGATTAAGGGCTTTTGACTAAGGACTCCAGACTTAAGACTATAGACTACTTCAGCTTATCCAATTTAAAATACCCTAAATGCATTTCATCTTCGGGTAAATTAGCAGCTTCGGTAATTTGGATGGTGTATTTTTCTTTTTGACCCGGTGGTAAAATATCTTCCACCTCGTACAGATCATCTACATCAATGGCATATTTATCATCAATATGCGATTCTGCACCGGGAAATTCGTTGTGCTGATAAAACAAACTTTGCTTTGCGTTTTTAACCGCCGATGCATTGTCGGGGCTTACTGACAGTAAAACATAATGTTGCTCATCAAATACATCTTTTTGATATCCGCCCAGGTTAATGAAGAATAACTTATTGTCAGATCGTAAACCACCGGCAGGTTTTTCAACCACCGAAATTTGATACCCGTTTACCGAAGTTACCTCGCGCCAGGCATCCAGGTGCAGCCTGCCCATCGCTTCGGGCCAGAAGTTGTTTATTTGTTCAACGAGGTCTTTTGGTGTTTGGCCGATGGCAAATAATACATCGTGTTGTTCGGTATGCCTGCCCGGCGGCTTGCAGCCGAGGAGGAGCATGAAGAGTTTGGGGTGTGACACTTTTACAATTTATTTGCCCAAATATCACTGTTTTATATGAGCGTTAAAAATAGATTTACCACTATTATGAATTTTTCAAATTTGACAGGTGCAATTTAATTCGTAATTTTATAAAAAAACGAACATGTTAAGCATCGATAGAATTACATCGAATCCTGATATAATGAACGGTAAAGCTTGTGTACGCGGCATGCGAATTACCGTTTCATTAATACTCAATCTTGTTGCTAACGGGATGAGCAAGGCCAGTATTCTTGAGCAATATTCTGCTTTAGAACCGGAAGACATAGACCAGTGCCTGCAATATGCCGCCTATTTAGCAGAAGAAGAATTATACACAACTCAAAAAGTATCCTGATTTGCGCTTTTTATTGGATATGGGCATAGCGGCAAATGTAGCTTTATGGCTTAAAAACCAGGGACATGATGCTATACACTTAAATGATGAAAATCTGTATACGCTTGAAGACGACTCTATTATTGAAAAAGCTATTGATGAGGACCGCATAATTATAACATCCGACATGGATTTTGGCCAGCTATTGGCGCTTAACAGATTCCGGCAGGCTTCTGTTATACAATTCAGAACATCGGACTTTACGCCTGTCAATATTCAAAATAAACTTGAATTATTATTTACTAAATTTTCAAATCAATTAGATGGAGATTTTATTATAACTATTGAAGACAATCGGATCAGATTCAGAAAACTGCCTATTTAATTACCAACTTCCTACTTACTCCCCAGCATTGCGATCTTAATATACTTAACCGGCGCATCGCCGTAGCCCAGGAACTTCTCGTTAAAGTCTTTAAGTTTAAACTTGTCGCCCATTTTGTTTTTGTAAGCATCGCGCAGGTCGAGTATTTCTTTGTACCCGACGTAATAGCTGTCTAATTGTACGCTGCTTACGGTTACACGTTTCCATTTGCCTTCGGCTTCAGCCTGTTCCTGGAATGCTTCATGCGTTAGCATTTGGATGGCCTGTTCCTTGTTCATATCGCGGGTATGTACGCTGTAATCTAAAATAGTACTGCAAATTGAGCGTAAATGCCATTTATACCACATCAGCTTCATTTCGGGGGCATCATCATAGCCATTATCCAACATCATCTGCTCACTGTAAACCGCCCATCCCTCTACCGTAGCTGTACTGCCAAAGATAGATTTGATCAAACTTGATTTTTGCGCATATACCTGCTGTACATAATGACCGGGCACAGCTTCATGTATACAAAGTAACTGTAATGTATACTGGTTATACTCGCGTAAAAGGCTTTCCGTTTTGCCTGGCGCTAACTCTGCCGGGTTGCTTACATCAAAATAAAAATTACCCTGCTTATCATACGGGCCGGGGCTGGTTTCGGACGCTACTGTTACGCCCGACATATAGCCCGGTTGTTTGCGAATGATCAATGGCTTTGCCGGATCAATGGTCAACAGGTCTTTAGTTTTAACAAATGCCAGTAACTTCGGTATCTGCGCCTCGATCGCTGCCTGGAATTCGCCCGCCTTAACGTGTTTGGACGAAAGTGTATCTATCACTTTAGCTATCATTTGCAGCGAATCGGATGGCATGGTTTTTTTGCCAAAGTATTTTGGCCATAGCTGACGGCTTATCTTTGTCATTTCGCGGTGGATGAATTTTTTACGTTCAACTGCGGCGTTAAAAGTTTGCAGCGCATTTGCTGAAGACTGTACCTGGTACTTAAACTTATCCTCATAAAACTCCTTACCCAACCTGAAACTACGCGGATGGTCATTTTTCATGGTCTTTAACCATGCGGTAAATGCTTTAATAGTTTCGACAGATATATGGGCACGGTCGAGCATTTTTTTCTGCTCGTTTGGAGGGATATTTGTTTTCTTTAACGAGTCGGCAAAATCTTTTTCCATTACATTAAGGCCGTTGGTATGCTGCTCAATGGCCAGATCGGTTAACTCCTGTACCGGGTTTTTAAGCTCTTTTTCTACCTCTTTATAATAAGCTGGGATGTTGTCCATCTTCTCATAAAAATTGCGCAGGCGTTTGGCTAATGGGGCATAATGTTCATTCAAAATGTAGGCAAATGTGCCGATAACATTGTACGAAGACGGGTCCCACTCATATTGTTTTAATACTGTGATACGCCAGTTCATATATTCAAGCTGCATTTGCATGATCTGGTAATCGATGCGGTTAGCATCAGTTAACTTGTTTGACTCAAACCTTGATAATGAATCATTTTGCAGCATCACAAAGTTTAATATAGCCTCCCTGCTTTTGGCATTGGGTATAACTAATAAGCTATCGTATTTATGATAGCCATTGATGGTGCCCGCGTCGGGATCAAGCTTCCATAAGGCCTCTAAAAAATTGTTTTCATAAATTGTAAACGTGGCATCGTTTTTTACCCCCATTGGCCCCACGCCGTTAGTTTTGTTACAGGCGATGAGCAGCATCATAAAAAAAACGGTAATACCCAGGGAAAGAAACAGGAACTTTTTGGTTAACATATGATGCTTGTATTTTTGTGTGATAAACTTAGAACATTTAGCGCATAAAAGCTATTAAAGTAATACAAACATAACGTTGATTTTTAAAAATAAATCTGCAACCATGAGCAAAGAACATAAAATAGTTATAGATGAACTGGTGAAATTACTGAACGGCGGCGGCGCACATGCAACCTTAACGCATGCGCTTGACAAGTTACCTGCCAAATTGCGCGGTATTAAGCCCGATGGTATGCCTTACAGCATATGGCAGTTATTAGAACATATACGCATCGCGCAATGGGATATGCTGCATTTTTGTGCAGATGCAGGTCATGAATCGCCTAAATGGCCGGATGAGTACTGGCCCAAGGAGGGTGGCCCGAAAGACGACGATGCCTGGGACAGATCAATAACGCAAATAAATAATGACCTGGCCGAATTTATCAGCCTGTTAAAAAAGGAGGATATTTATGAAAAGATACCGCATGGCACCGGGCAAACTATACTGCGTGAGGCCTTGCAAATAGCCGATCATAATGCGTATCACACCGCTGAGATCATTGCGCTACGGCGGATGTTAAAAGCTTGGAATTAGGGTAATTTATTTATAAAATCAACAACGGCAGTAACAAACTCGGGCTTTAGGGGCAGGTCGGGTTTAGTATAGGTCGCTAAATTGGCATCTTTATCTAAAGGCGCTTCTTTTAGTGCGTAATTCATGCCGTTTATAATTGCTATCGCGGTAGTTTTAGCCTTTTTCAACCTTTCCGCGCTAACCGCGTCTATTTCCAGGTCAGTACTTCCCTGCACGATCAGTATCGGTTTTTTTACTTCTTTTATCTTTTCCTGCGGGTCATACCTGCACCAGGTCATGATCAGCATCTGGATGCTGGGGCGCGCTACCGCGTATAAACCCGGATCAACCTTATAATTGACCCTCCCCCTGCGCAAAGTGTCTAAAACATCCTTAAACCCATCTGCCAAATATTTAGGATAAGTTCTGTTGATCTGTGCAGTTAAGACCTTATCCGCGCCTAAATATGCCCCCTCTACCGATATAAATGAATTTACACGTTCATCGCTCGATACGATCATGCCAACCAATGACCCCTGGCCGTGACCAAGGACTATCACCTTTGAAAACCGGGCATCTTTATTTAACATATCTATCAGGCCAAAGGCATCTTCAAAATAATCGTCAAACCTCATGTCCTTTTCTTTAGCCGAAGTTGTACTTTGGCCAACCATACGCTTATCATAACGCACCGAGGCGATACCGCTTTTTCCTAACGCCGCAGCCAACAATTTATAATCGTTTGCGGCCAGGTTACCGCCGTTACCGTCACGGTCAACAGAGCCTGCGGCGCCAATAATTAAAACTACCGGGATCTTCCCGGCAGCACTTTTCGGCATGGTTAAGGTACCCGAAATAACGCTCGAAAAAGTTTTTACCAGCACCGGCGACTCAATTATAGCAGGATCTTCTTTTGCTTCGTCAATGTACGGACTTAGTTTTAGCCCGGTTAGCTGCCCTTTATCATTTAAGGAAATGTTTAATAAAAAAACCGCGTTTTGGAAACTGGCCTTATATAAGGCTAATGACGAATCGTATTTATAGAATTCCAGTTTTGACAGGCTGCCCAGTTGCGTCTTTAGTTGCATTGTTTGAGCTGCAAACTCGGGCAGGGCAGACCTTAGTTCGGGGCTAAACCGGCTGAAAATGCTGTCTGGCTTATTATTGTTATAGAACTTTTCAAACTGTGCAACGGCCTGCATATATTTAGGTGGTTCGGCCTGGGCAAACAGCCTTGATGCAAAAAGAAATGTTACCAGGAAAAAAGATACTTTAGTCATTGTTATGCTGAAAGGGGGTATTCGACCCCGAAATTAAAAAAAATTGCCGGCTTTCTTTCAAAATCATAGCGCTATTTAAAGATTTAACCTTATTGTTCAAGCTTTAGCTGTATCACGTACAATTATTATTAACAACAGGTTAAAATGCCAACGGCTATTTATAGATTTTTAGTATAATTGTCTTTTATAACAGATTAGTTACAATTGGAGTAAAATTAAACCACATCACCTTAATGAGAGTTTTAGTTGCATGCATATTTGCGGGGTTACTTGTAGGTGCCAACAACTATTTGTATGCGCAAACCACTACTGCAACTATACAGGGCAAAGTTTTAACCGAAGATAATACACCCGCCGACCTGGCAACGGTGATATTACTGGCAAGCGACTCATCCATTTTAAAATCGACCACATGCGACAATACGGGGGCATTTAAATTTACGGATATTGAGCCGGGCAATTACCTGGTATTAGCAAGCAAAATACGTTATAACCAATCGCTGGCCGGCCCGTATAAGCTGGCTGCGGGCGACGTTGTTAACGCCGGTTTTAAATTGATCCGGTCAGTTCCTCAACTAAAGGAAGTATCCATTACCGCCCAAAAGCCTTATGTAGAAGTTAAGCCTGGTAAGGTTGTGCTAAATGTACAAAGCAGTATTGTTGCCGAAGGTAACTCGGCATATGATATTTTGCGGCAGGCCCCGGGAGTGAGGGTCGACAATGGCAATATAAGCATTATAGGCCGGCAAAACGCGCTGGTTACTATTGATGGCAAACCAACTAACCTAAAAGGCGATGACCTGGCCGGTCTTTTACAGGGCATGCAAAGCGGCTCTATCCAGCAGATCGAGCTGATCACTAACCCGTCGGCAAAATATGACGCGTCCGGCGCGGGCATTATTAATATTATATCAAAAAAAGGCACTAACATTGGCACCAATGGCACTTTTACCGGCGGCGCGGACTATGGTACTTATTATGGATCAAACGCAGGTATAACTTTTAATAACCGTACTGATAAATTCAACGTTTATGGTAATTATTCCTATACCGGCGATAAGGTATTTCATACTTTCAATACCGACCGCTTAATCAATTTTAACGGCATTGCCAGCGATTATAATGCCGACTACTATACCACCCAGCAGAAAAAATATAATAACTTTAAGTTGGGTACTGATTATTATATATCAGACAAACAAACAATTGGCGTTGCGGTGTATGGCACTGTGAATAACAATAGCTTTGTTAAAACAAATGCCTTAAAAATAGCCAATAACGGCGTGCAGGATTCGGTTATCACAACCGATTCAAAATTGGAGAGGGATATCAGTAATATCACTTATGATATCAATTATAATGGTGTTTTAGATAAATCGGGGAAAACATTATCGGCAGATATTTTATACAATGATATTACGCGGCATTCTACAGAATACATAACCGATAATTTTTACAATACATCAGGCAATATCTACAGGCAGCCGTTACTCCTGCAAAACCTGTCGCCGTCAGGCATACATAACTGGGTGGTAAAGGTTGATTATACCGATCCATTGTCAAAAACCTCCAAACTGGAAACCGGCTTTAAATATAGCTGGGTAAAAAGCGACAACAATTTAATTTTTGGCCCCCTGGTTAACGGGCAATACCAAAGCGACCCAAACTTTAGCAATACGTTTGTTTTTAGCGAAAATATTAATTCGGGCTATGTGAATTATACGAATAACCTGGATAAGTTAAATATTGTAGCAGGCTTACGCGCAGAGCAAACCAACTCAAGCGGGAACTCGCTTACTCTAATGCAAATTAATAACAGGAACTACTTGAATGTTTTTCCGCAGGTTCAGTTAATTTATAAGTATAATGATAAAAACGAGTATACATTGAGTTTTAACAGGGGGATCGACCGGCCATTATACAGCGATATAAACCCATTTTTATATTATGTTGACGCGTACGATTACCGGGCAGGCAACCCTAATTTATTGCCCGCATATACCAATACCATACAGTTAGCGTATGCCTATAACAAAACCTTTATTACCACGCTATACGCCCTGCAAAAGACCGGCTTTGACGGGTTTACCGATTTTCAGCAAAATGATGCCACCAAGGTTGATATTACAACTGTTGAAAATTTCGGCACCTTTTCAGCTTACGGGTTGAAATTTAATGCCCCTGTAGATTTTACGGAATGGTGGAATGCTACTTTTTTTATGAATGCATCCTATGAGCGTACCAAAGCCTATGCCGTAAACGGTAATTTAAATAAGGGCACACAAGATATTGAGCTTTCAACCAATCAATATTTTACTATTAACAGTACTGTTAAAGCATTTATTACCGGCAAATATGAAACACCTACCTTTTTCGGCATCAGCCAGTACAAATCAGCTTATTATGCTAATGCGGGTATCAGCCAGCAATTATTCGATAAAAAGGGCAGCTTGAAGCTCGAGATAGACGATATTTTTAATACTATCCGTGACAGGGCTTCTGTAAATTATCAAAACCTTAACCTGAAAATAGTAGAGAAGTATGAAACCCGCTTTGCAAAACTTAGCTTTGTTTACCGGTTTGGAAAAACGTCTGTAAAAAGCGTAAAGCACCAAACCGCCAACGAGGATGAACAAAAGAGAGCGGGAAACACAGGAAACAATTGATTATTCATGTTTTAATTTGAAAATTTGATTTTTTGAAAATGAAGCAGAAATATAATTTTCAAATCTTCAAATTCTTTAATTTTCAAATTGGGTTATCTCAGCCCGCATGCCCGCTAAGCATGCTGAAAAATATAATGGCTAAAACCAATAAGGTAATGCCAATGTAGAGGTGATCTTTCTCCAGCGCAAAACCTACTGCCGAACATATAACCCGGATAACAGGGGTAGCAATCAATAAAATTATACCGGCCTGTATAATTGCCTGCCCCCTAAAATTTAATATGCCATTAACAATGCCGCTGCCGCTCTGCAAAAATAGTGGGACACCCTTAAATACATAGTGATCGGCAACCTCATGGCCATGCCTGTACAGGTAAATTACCCCGCCCAAAAAAACCACCAGCATAGAAATAAATACCCCCAGGCGCAATACCCAGCCAATTATTACCTGCATGTCTGTATCTTTAAATTTAGTCATCGGTCATTGTGTCATTAGTCATTTTTATACCTTTCAGTTGTGATTTTGAACGTTATCCTCCTAATCTCTAATTAACTAATCTCTAATCACTGTCATATCTTCCCCATAATTCCGTGATAGATCATTTGTATAGCTAAAATGGTTACTACTATTGTAAATGTCCAGCGCAACCAGCCGGACGATTTGCTGTTTACCAAAATTTTCGATCCGCTTAAAGCGCCAAGCAATACGCCTATAACTACCGGCATAGATATCCCCGGATCGATATATCCCCGCTGAAAATAAACCACCGCGCTTGCCGCAGCGGTAACGCCTATCATAAAATTACTGGTGGTGGTTGATACCTTAAAAGGGACACGCATGATGCCGTCCATAGCAATAACCTTTAAAGCGCCCGAACCTATGCCCAGTAAACCCGATATTATCCCGGCGAATATCATCATAAAAAAGCCGCCAATTACATTGCTTACACCGTACTCAACTGTTCCGCCTCTGGTAGGATAACTTCCATTAAGTTTTAGTTTTGCGGCTAAATAGCTTTTTTCGGCGGTGATATTTTCCGCCTTTTTGCGAAGCGACATGATGGATGTAAAAATTAAAATGCAGCCAAATACTATATAGATATAGTTTCCGGGGATATATATAGATACAATAGCGCCAACCATTGCGCCCGCGGTTGTGGCGATCTCTAAAAACATACCTAAACGCATGTTGGTGATACCCTCTTTAACGTAAGCAGCTGCCGAACCCGAAGATGTAGCTATTACAGATACCAGCGATGCGCCGATAGCATAGTGAAAATCAACATGCAGCAATAAAGTGAGCAGGGGAATAATTATGAAGCCGCCTCCAAGCCCGGTTAATGAGCCTATTAAACCCGCAAAATAAGCGCCAATAAGTATAATAAGCGTAAATAAAAGTATCGACATCGGTGCGCAATGGTATTTAAGCGCTAAAAGTAATAATAAGTTTTTTTAAGGACTATGTTTAATGTTTATCTATGGATTTGGTAGATTTATTGGTAGCATTACCAATAATAATTATCACTTGTTTTTTTATCCTTTAATAAATTACCCGCCATAATTAATTTGTTTTATTAATTTAACACCGCTAAAAAAATAAAATTTATGATAAAGAAATGCTGCCTGTTGTTGCTGCTTATTTCCCCCTTGTTTCTGCGGGCCCAAATTAAGCTGCCCGATAATATGTTTTTGCGTACCCTGCCCAACGGGTTGGATGTAATGGTAGTTGAGGATAACAGTGTGCCATTGGCTACCATAATGATCACCGTTAAAAACGGCTCGTATACCGAAACCCCAAAGTTCAACGGGTTAAGCCATTTGTATGAGCATATGTTTTTCAAAGCCAACAAGGATTATAAAACCGCCGAAGATTTTTTAGCCCGTGTAAGCGAACTGGGCATGCAATTCAATGGCTCAACATCGTACGAAAACGTGAATTACTATTTTACCCTGCCATCGTTTAACTTAACTGAGGGGTTAAACTTTATGAATTCTGCTATCCGTTATCCCAAATTTGACCAAATGGAAATGGAGCGCGAAAATGTTGTTGTGGATGGCGAATTTCAAAGAAATGAATCTGACCCTACCTTCGCGCTAAGCAACGCGATGGACCATCACATGTGGGGCAACCTGTACAGCCGTAAAAATAGCATCGGCGACCATGAAGTTATCCGTAATGCTACCCCGGCGCTGATGGATTCCATCAAAAACAAATACTACTTCCCTAATAACGCCATGTTAACCATCGCCGGGAATGTTAACCATGAAGCCGTGTTTGCCGAAGTTGAAAAAATTTACGGAAGCTGGAAACCGTCCGGGTTTGACCCGTTCAAAAAATGGCCCATACCAGAGTTTAAACCGCTTGTAAAGTCAGATTACTTTATTGTGGAATCCAAACTTTCGCAAGTGCCCATAATAATGATAGACTGGCAGGGGCCGGATACACGCTATGATGTTAAATCTACTTATGCTGCGGATGTATGCTCTTATATCCTAAACCAAAACTCGTCAAAGCTTAAAAAGGCGCTGGTGCAATCGGGCCTGGCGTTAGATGTTAATATTGGTTACCTGACACTGCACCACGTAGGCCCCATCACACTTTTTGTAGTTCCAAACCCGGCCAAGATCAAAGAGTGTATGGCAGAAGTAAAAAAACAGCTACAGCTAATGGATAGCGACGATTACTTTACTGACGAACAAATAGAAACTTCTAAAGAGAAACTGGAGATATTGAAAATACGCGAAGAGGAAGTAACATCTGACTTTGTACAGGTGCTTTCATTCTGGTGGGCATCAGCTTCGCTTAGTTACTATACCACCTATAATGCTAACCTGCAAAAAACCACAAGGGCCGATGTGCAGGCCTATATACGCAAGTATATTAAAAACAAGCCCTATTGCGCCGGCTTGCTGATAAGCCCCGACTTAAAAGCGCGCGTAAATCCGCAGGAATTTTTCACAGCAGCTAACTAAACCGAACATTGATGAAAAAGATATTTATAACGATACTAATTATAGGATGCGCAATCACAGCGGCATTTTCGCAATCAACTACAACCGCGTTTGATGTAGACGGCATTAAGGTAATATTTAAGCCGACCGTAAAAGAAATTGTAAACGTACGCATGTATTACCGGGGCGGCGTAAGCAACTATCCTGCAAGCCAGGCTGGTATTGAAAGTTTTGCACTGGAGGCTACTACAGAGTGCGGCACTAAAAAATATACCGGCGATGTTTTCAGGGACAGGGCCGATAAATACAGCATAGATATTGGCTCGGAAGCGGAATATGACTTTGGCGATATTGAAATGGACTGCGCCACCAAATATTTTAACCAGGGGTGGGACCTGTTTGCCGAAGCTGTCAACAACCCCGTTTTTGATAATAACGAGGTAGAGTTATTACGGAATAAAATAATTGGTAAAATAAGACAGGAACAATCCGATCCCGACAAGCGCTCCGAGCAACTGATCCTGAAAAATGCTTTTGAAGGGACACCTTATGCCACAGAACCCAATGGCACCGATGCCATTATTTCAAGGCTGACACCCGCCGACCTGAAAGCCTATTACCAGGGCATATTAAACAAAAACCAGCTATTTATAGTGGTGGCCGGAAAGATAAGTAAGGAAGATCTGATAGCTAAAGTAAGGACATCATTTGCGGGCTTGCCCTCAAAACCCTATACGCAGCCAACCTACAAGGAACCCATTTGGAACGACTATAAAGTGCTGACCGAAAGCCGCGAACTTTCAACTAACTATATTAACGGCATTATGAACGCGCCGCCGGTAAACAGCCCCGATTATGTGGCCTACCGTATCGGCATCTCGGGGTTGGGCGGCTCTCTGTTTAATTCGTTGCGCACTAAGCTTAACCTCAGTTATGATCCCGGCGCTTCATCGGTAATGCAGCAAATGCCTTATGCTTTAATGTTTGTAAGCACGACCAAACCCCGTGAAGCGGTAGAAGTTATGACAGCAGAACTAAACAAGGTTAAAAACAACGGGCTAACAGATGAGGGGTTAGTACACTTAAAAAATGAATATATAACCAACAATTATATGAAAGAGCAAAGCACCGCCGCAATTACCGCGACGCTCGGCATAGCGGAAGTTTTAGGCGGATGGCAACTGGCCGACCAGCTTCCGGCATTAATTAACAAGGTAACTGTCGACCAGATTTATACGGCGATGAATAAATACATCGTCGGGTTGCGGTGGAGTTACCTGGGCGACCCTGCTTTGGGAAATGCGGCGGGGGAAGCGTTTAAGATGCGGGTTAAATAGGATTGGTATTGCAGTGAAATTAAAATTGCCGGGGAAGATAGCGGACTTGTCTTATGTTAACTATAAGTTGATTGTTCGTCAATTTATGAGTTTGTTGAGTCCCGCAGATGCAAAAACAGGGTTAACACAACTTAACACAATTCAAGGTTAACACATTGGTAAATACTTAATAATAAGTATGTTATGTAAATAATGTAACCTTGAGGTTACATTATTTTATACAGTCGGTCCGGTATTTTATAAATCTTTAATTAAATAAACTTTACCAATTTGAATTCACCAATATTGCCCAATACTTTGCTGAAATTTGTATATTTATGCCTGTTAATTTTAAATCATACCTTATGATAAAGAAAAGCTGCCTGTTGTTACTGCTTGTTGTACCAATACTTCTGCAAGCCCAAACTAAACTTCCTGCCAATATGTTTTTACACACGCTGCCTAACGGGCTTGATGTACTGGTAATAGAAGACAATAGCGTGCCGCTTGCAACAATTATGATAACTTTTAAAAGCGGTGCATTTACCGAGCCGAAAAATTATAGCGGGTTTAGTGGAATTTATCAAAGCATGCTTTTTAAGGGCAATAAGGATTACTATAATGAACAGGACTTTAATTATCATTCCGGTGAATTAGGAATACAACTTAGTAACGCCACCTCGACCCAGGAATATGCGGCCAATTATTTTACTCTTCCCACGTCAAACCTGGAGCCTGGATTGAATTTTATGAATACTGCGATCCGGTTTGCAAAAATGGACCCCGAAGAACTTGAAAGAGAGAAGAAGAAAACTGATGATCAGTTGAAACAAAAAGAATCAAGCCCGTTTTTTGCCTTAGCCGACGCAATGGACCGTCATATATGGGGAGAATTATATAACCGGAAAACCGCTATAGGCAATCATTTAACTACACAGTTGGCATCTCCCGAATTAATGGACACGATAAAAAACAAATACTATTATCCGAATAACGCAATTTTAATTATTGGGGGTGATGTTGCGCACGATCTTGTATTTGGGATGGTCGAAAAAATTTACGGCAGTTGGAAGGCCAGCAATTTTGACCCGTTTAAAAAATGGCCTATACCAGAGTTTAAGCCACTGGTAAAACCGGATTATTTTATTGTAGAATCGATACTTGCACGATCGCCCGTTATCAATATACAATGGCAGGGCCCCGATACACGCGGTGATCTCCAGTCAACGTACGCAGCAGATGTATTTTCTTATATTCTTAACCAAAAATCATCTAAATTAAGCACCGCCCTGGTACAATCAGGCCTGGCCTCTTCGGTAAGCATTGGTTATACAACGCTCAAACATGTAGGCCCAATAAGCTTATTAGTGACACCTAACCCCTTAAAGATACAAGCATGTATGGATGAAATAAAGCGTCAAATAGTTTTAATGGATAATGATGATTATTTATCGGCAAGCCAAATAGAAACGGCTAAACGGATGCTGGAAATCAAGAGTATCAACGAAGAAGAAATAACTACCGACTTTGTACATTCAATGGCCTTTTGGTGGGCATCCGCTTCGCTTAACTATTTTGGCGGTTATTACGATAACTTGAAAAAGGTATCCCTGGCAGATATCAAGACTTACGTACGAAAGTATATTAAAAACCGTCCGTATTGTGCGGGTCTGTTAATTAGTCCCCAATTAAACAAGCAGATCAGTGCCGAAACCTTTTTTACAGCTAATTGATCAATATCATGAAAAGATTAATTTTTATTTTAGTTTATAGCCTGGGTAGTTGCGCTGCCCACGCTCAGTCCGAAACTAAGTCGT
>Ga0206841_1038_pt2 | contig 29865 bp, 29 predicted proteins | sample Alteio_BWOrgCont_25_FD_152851 | JGI IMG/M metagenome (GOLD analysis project Ga0206841, IMG submission 152851) | Enriched cells from forest soil in Barre Woods Harvard Forest LTER site, Petersham, Massachusetts, United States -... | ecosystem: Environmental > Terrestrial > Soil > Temperate forest >... | reverse complement strand
ATCACTACCAATAAAAAAACCAATCCCGCCACAAAAACCATTTCCTGGTGCTTTTTGGCCCACTCGATCCATTTTTGAAACTCCGATTTTTCAGCAAGCTGCACATGTCCAAAGGGGTTTGTCATTCAGGTTTCTCCAATAGTTTGATCTTAATAGCGAAGCCTTCCCTGGGGGAAGGCCTCATCCGGTGGTACCCTCGACGCGAATCGAACGCGTGACCTACCCTTTAGGAAAGGGTCGCTCTATCCAACTGAGCTACGAGGGCCATTCCCTGCAGGGGCCAACGAAATTAGTAGTGGATTATAGAAAAAGTGGGCGTGCTTTTCAATTTATCTTGCCCGTTCAGGAAGCCCAGGTGAATGATAAAAGCGACTTCCACCACTTCCCCGCCGGCTTTTTGCACCAGCTTCACGGTGGCGGCGGCGGTCCCGCCGGTGGCCAGCACGTCGTCCAGCACCAAAACCTTGTCGCCCTGGTTCACCGCGTCCTGGTGAATTTCCAGGGTGTCTTTGCCGTATTCCAGGTCGTAGGTTTCTTGGTGGGTCTTATGCGGCAGTTTGCCCGGCTTGCGCACCGGCACAAAGGAAACGCCCAACCGCAACGCCAGGGGCGCGCCGAAGATGAATCCTCGGGATTCCATGGCGACCACCGCTTTTAAATTCTTGTTTTGGTACCGCTGGGCCAGCTGATCGATCACGGCTTGAAAGGCTTGGGGGTTTTGAAGAAGCGGCGTGATGTCCTTAAAAATAATGCCTTTTTTCGGAAAGTCCGGGATGTCGCGGATGAAACTTTTTAAATCCATGAAAGATCCTTAGGTCTTGTTTGGCGGGGGAAACACCACGACCGCCCCGCCGATGACCGGAATCTTACACAAATTCGCTTAAAAGTTCACGATATTCTTCTTTTTGGTTCTGCATCAACCCGCGGATTTTTTGAAGGGCTTTTTCCTCGATTTGGCGGATACGTTCGCGGGTCACGCCCAATAAAGAACCGGTTTGTTCCAGCGTGCGGGGTTTATCCTCGTCAAATCCGAAACGCATCAGGATGACCTTCTGTTCTTTATCGGTTAAATTCGAAAGGAGCTTTTTGATTTTTTCTCCCACCAGCTGTCCAAAAATATTTTGCTCGGGATTGGCTTCGGTCTTGTCCTCAATAAAGTCCCCGATGGATTTGGAATCGGCGTTGTCGCTGACCGGCACCTCCAGCGAAATGTTCTTTTGCGACAAGCGCTGCAGGCGGTAAATTTTTTCGTATTTCAACTTGGACGCTTTCGAAAGTTCCAACAGGTTCGGTTCCCTGCCGTATTTGTGGGTCAGGTCGCGGAAAACCCTTTCCAGGCGGTTGATGTCCTCGGCGATATGCACCGGCACCCGGACCGTCCGGGAATGGTTGGAAATGGTGCGGGTAATGGACTGGCGGATCCACCAGGTGGCGTAGGTGCTGAACTTGAACCCCCGGCGCCAGGAAAACTTTTCGCTGGCCCGGATGAGCCCCAGGTTGCCTTCCTCGATTAAATCCTGAAAGGACAAGCCCAGGTTAGAGTAGCGTTTGGCCATTTTAATCACTAAACGAAGGTTGGCCGCGACCAGTTTTTGTTTGGCTTCCAAATCGCCTTTTTCAATGCGCTTGGCCAGCTCCACTTCCTCGGCGGCGGTCAGCAATTTGATCTTGGAAATTTCACGGAAATAAAGTTTCACGCTGTCGGTGGTGGCGCGGTCATGAAGGGTGGTTGAAACAAAAGGCGCGGGCTTGGTCCGGCTTTTCGGCACAATCGAAAGCGCCGGTTGTGCGATGGATAAGGCGGGGTGGGAATGCTTTACTTTGAGCTTCAAGTTGGTTTTCTTGATCATGACCGTCACCCCCGGATTTCAAACGTTTTTAATGCTTTCTCCGTCCGGAACCATTGAAACTCGGCCTTGTCGACCCGGCTTCCAACGCTTCCTGTCTTGATGTAATGCATAAACCGTTCCAAGTTATCCCGTGAGCCATTTGCCAGTATTTCCACCGTTCCATCCGGCAGGTTGCGGACCCAGCCTGTCACATTGAGAGAAATAGCCGCGTTTTTAACGAAAAAACGGAATCCGACGCCTTGAACCAGGCCTGAAACCGTTGTGGTAAAAGCGTCAACCATGGATCACACTCCCAGGGCTGCCCATAAAATTGTCAGTTTTTTGAATAAAACCGGAATATTTTGACGATAAATTGGCTTGGTAAACCAAGTTTAAGGATTGTGTGTCATCGAAAATCGACCATCAAATGGTCGGGGCGGCAGGATTTGAACCTGCGACCTTTTGCACCCCATGCAACTGCGCTACCGAGCTGCGCCACGCCCCGATGTCTCAATCCAACCAGCGGCTGAACCAGCCGACCAAGCCAGAATAGTTTTCTGGTCGGGGTGAGAGGATTCGAACCTCCGACCCCTTGGTCCCGAACCAAGTGCGCTAGCCGCTGCGCTACACCCCGTCCAGAAAACCACGAAAAAACGCTGAAAATAGCCGCTTCCCCGAAAGGATGGATACTATAGGCGAAAAGGTATACCGGTTCAAGAAAAGATCGGTTGTTTTTGTCATTGCGAGGACCGGTTTCTGGGCCGAAGCAAACTCGGTGGTTACTCCTCACAATGACCACGAGAAAAAATGACTAAAGATTGTATTTTTTAAGCAGTTTTTTGGTGGCTTCCAAAAGGCTTTTCAAGTCTTTCACCTTTTGCGGATCGGCGGCCTCAGCCGCGGGTTCGGCGGGCGGTGTCGCGGCCTTCGGGGTGTCCCCAAAACCGGCGGAGACGGTCGGTTCGGAAGGCGTATTGGCGAAGGCCGCCAATTCCCCCTTGGCGTCCAGCTCTTCCAGCTTCTGTACGGCGCCCGCGATGGTGTATTTATCCTCGTATAAGAGTTTCTTAATCGTGGAAGCCAGCTGAATATCCCGGACCTTGTAGGTTCGCTGGCCCGTGAAGGATTTCTTGGGCGTCAGTTTTTTAAATTCGGTTTCCCAGTAGCGCAGCACATAGGGTTTCAACTGCAGCAGTTCCGCCACTTCGCCGATGCTGTAAAAAAGTTTTTCTTCGTCCGGCATGGACCTAACCTTTTAACTTGTTCTTTAACACCTGGCTGGGCTTAAACACCAGCGCCTTGCGCGCGCCCAAAGCCACCGCCTTGCCCGTCTTGGGGTTTCGCGCCATCCGGGAGCGCCGCTGGCGCCATTCCCAGGAACCGAATCCCGATAAAAAAACTTTCTTGTCTTCCTTCAGCGCCGAAATAATACTTCCAAAAAAAGCGTCCACCGCGGCGTTCGCCTGGTTTTTGGTCAGGCCCATTTGATTCAGGCTTTTCACGATTTCCCGGCGGGTCATAGCGTTCCTAAAACGACATGTCTTTTTCCGATTTGGCCGCGCGGGACAAAAGGGATTTCAGGGCCTCCTTGGCGCTGACGCCCTCAAAGAGCACCCGGTTCACCTCGTGGATGATCGGTACTTCCACTTTCGCTTTATGCGCCAGGGCCAATGCCGCCTTGGCGGTCTTCGCTCCCTCCGCGATCATCACCATTTCACCCAGGGCGGATTGAAGGCTGGCGCCCTTCCCCAGTTTTTCGCCCAAAAGCCGGTTGCGGCTGTGCCGGCTGGTGCAGGTCACAATCAAGTCTCCCATGCCCGCCAAACCCGCGAAGGTGGCCGGGTCCGCTCCCAAGGCCGCTCCCAGGCGCGTCATTTCATGCAAGCCCCGGGTAATGAGCGCCGCTTTGGCGTTGTCTCCCAATCCCAAACCGTCGGTGATACCCGCCGCGATGGCGATCACGTTTTTCAGGGCTCCGCCCAGTTCCACTCCGACCAGGTCGTTCGACGTATAGACCCGGAAATAATCCGAATGAAAGGCCGCCTGCACCAGCGCCGCGGTTTTAGGATCACTGCTGGCGGATACCACCGTGGTCGGCATTTTTTTAAAAACTTCCTCCGCGTGGCTGGGTCCGGACAACACCGCGATGGGATGATCCGGCGTCAAGGTTTGGGCCAAAACCTCGCTCAAGCGCAATTGGGTGCCTTCCTCCAGGCCCTTGGAACCGCAAACGACCCAAATTCGGCTGTTTAAATGCGATTTCGCCTTCATCGCCGTGCTTCGAACCGCCTGGGAAGGCACCACCATCAAAACGCCCTCCGCTCCCTTGATCGATTCTTCCATGTTGTGGGTCACCAGGATGTCCGGCGAAAGTTTGGCGCCGGGCAAGAGGGTTGGGTTTTCCCGGGTCTGGATTAACTGCGTCGCCTGGACGGGATCATAAACCCAAAGCGTCGGGTGATGCCCCGCCCTTTTCAGGTGAACGGTTAAAGCGATTCCCCAGCTTCCCGCCCCTAAAACGCATATCTTCATGAAGTTTTCTTCTTTCCAATTTTGCTTTCAGTACCATTCAAAATACGCCGGATGTTCTGCCGATGGGTCCACCAGATCATGACTGCGGCGGTGAGGGCCAGTCCCGAATACCAATCCCATCCATGGCCGTAAAGGGTCAAAGCCGCCATGGCGGTGACGCCTAAAAGACTGCCCACTGAAATCATCCGACCGATGGCCAAAGCGATTAAAAAAACAATCAACCCCGCCAAACTGGGGTAAAAGAGCAGGCTAAAAAACACACCCACACTGATGCCAATCCCCTTCCCGCCCTTAAAGTTCAGGAAGACGGAAAACACATTGCCGATCAGGGCCGCCAGGCCGCTCAACACCAACAACCGTTCGTCGTCCGGCGCGAAATGCCGGGCCAGGGCCACGGCCAAAGCTCCCTTGGCGATGTCCAAAACCAGGGTGGCGATGCCCCATTTTGCCCCTGCCACCCGCCAAACGTTGGTCATGCCGATATTGCCGCTGCCCAGGGTTCGAACGTCTACTCCCTTTATCCACTTCACCAGCAGGTACCCAAACGGAATCGAGCCTAACAAATAAGCCCCTATAAGAATAAAGGTAAAAGTCATATTTGAACCACCAAGGGCACTAAGGGCACAAAGTTAAGACGAAAGGAAAAAGACGTCTTTTGGTTAAACATTAAAGAATTGTGACGGCCTTGGTGCCCTTCGTGGTTCAAGCTTCCGTTTTGATTATTCAACTTCCCCCCTCTTTTGCCGTTGTTTCTTCTTTCGTTTATCCGCGTTCACGTCAAAGTTTCGCTTGTACCGTGAGCGACTATATTCTTTTTTATCAACCTTTTGCTTCAACACCAACTGCATGGGCGTCTCGTTCATCTCAAAAGCCTTGCGAATCTCCGACTCCAGGTAGCGCATATAAGAAGGCGTGGCGCTGTCCGGCTGGTTGGCAAATATCTCAAAAGCGGGCGGGTGGCCCATCCGCTGGTAGCCATAGAGTATTTTAAGCCGATGGCCGTTCTTATAGGGAGGGTTATGTTTGCTGACCGCGTCCTGAAGCACCAGATTGACCTTGCGGGTGGGTACCTGGCGGCAGCTTTCCTGGTAAACGTTGTAGGCCATGGGCAAAACGTTGCCCAAATTCAACCCCGTCTTGGCCGATATAAACAGCACCGGCGCGTAGTGCAGGTAGCGCAATTGGCGTTTGGTAATGCGCTCGGCGGTCGCCTGTTCGGCGGCCTTGTGATGGATATCCCACTTGTTGATCAAAATCACCACGGGCCGAAAAGCGTCGGAAATCAGTTTGCTGATCGTCACATCCTGATGGGTAATTCCCTTCTCGCCGTCCACGATAAAGATGGCCACCTGGCAGGTTTGAAGCTCGTAAAGGCTTTGCTCTACGCTCATCGACTCAATATTGGTATCGTGCTGTTTGGCCATGCGGATGCCCGCCGTGTCTACCATCACCAAAGGGTTCTCTTCGGTCTCGATAATCACCGGTATGGCGTCGTGGGTGGTGCCGGGCATGTCATCCACAATCAACCGCTTCTCGCCCAGGATGGCGTTCACCAGTGACGATTTACCCACGTTGGGCTTGCCCAAAATAGCGATGCGCATGGGCTTTTTGGCGTTCTCGTCTTCCGCTTCCCTCGGGGCAGGCGCTTTTTTCAAAAAGTTGGTAATGTCATCCAAAAAGTCGTCTACACCGATACCGTGTTCGGCGCTGATGGCGTAAATTTTGTCAAAACCCAATTGCCGAAAGTCGTTCATCGCTTCATCGTTTTTTTCGTACTGGTCCACTTTATTCACCAGCAGCCAGGTGGGCAGGCCGTATTTGCGCATGCTTCGGGCGATCAGTTCGTCCCCCGGGGTGACGCCCTCGATGGAATTCACCACAAACAGCAGGGCGGAGACCTTGCGGATCTTGCGGTCCAGTTGCTCCCCCACCTTTTGGGCGATGGATTCCTTTTCGCCCGGCACCCAGCCGCCCGAATCGGTCACGGTCAGCAGGTTGCCCGCCCAATTGAGCTCAAAACTTTTAAAGTCGCGGGTGGAACCGGGCTGGTTGTCCACCAGGGCGAGGGATTTGCCGGACAGGCGGTTAAAAAGGGTTGATTTGCCCACGTTGGGGCGGCCGACGATGAGAACTTCAGGGACAAAGGGCAATTAAAACTCCTGTAAACAGAATGGAGCGGATTATACAGGAAACGGCGGTTTATAAGGCGAAGGGCTGTTTAAGTCCGCGCCTGCGTTGTGCCACAGTCGATTTGCGATTATAACTTTTTCAAAACTTCGATCAGGGGTCGATCCAAAACTTTTTCAAAGTCGCCCAGCCAGCGCTCCATGTAGGCTTTGTCCATGCCGGGATTTTTATTCAAGACCACTTTCGCGTCCTCCAAATCCCTCGGTCGTCCCGCGATAATTTTATGAATCATCAAATCTTCCGGAGAGGCGAAACAAACATCCTGATTCAAAAGCCGGATGATTCGAACCCGTTTCATGGCTTGCTGTTCATAAGGGGAAAAGGAAAAGACTAAATCCACCCGAACGCCGCTGGCCCCATCCTGGCAAGGAAGAACCATGGTTCTTTTGACAAACTCGTCCGGTTGGGAAACCAAAACCGTCAGCCCGATTAATTTTACCAGTTGAAGCACTTCTTCCAAACGATCCGGTCCAAGCCCCAATGTCACGTCAATATCTTTAGTCATTCGGGGTTCGCCGTAAACCAGCACGGCCTGGCCGCCGATCACCATGTACGCGATTTTGTTTTTTTCGAAAGCTTCAGCGAGTTTGCAAAGAAGGGTTTGGAACATTGATGGCCTTCGCGTAAAGAATAATGGGTTCTAAGCCGTCCAAAGAAGGGGTCAACGGAAACAAACCCAATTGCCGGGCTTCCTGATACATGCCATCCATCAGAGCGAAGTTCTGCTCGATGTTGACGGCTTGCTGGCGCCGGTAGTCCTGCTCCCAACGGTTCCAATATTCGATATCGGTAATCATGACAGTATTTTAACATGCCCAGACAGGTGAAAGTTCTTTAGTTTGGTTTTGAATTCATAGTAACTGTCCCGATTTTCGGCGGTCTAAGGATTTTTTGAGCGGACAGCCCCGAGAGCTGGCGCTCCCCGTCAAAGATCATGATATCGGGTTCTTCGCTGTTTTTTCATGGTCTGTTTCACGCTTTTCTTGTCGTTCTTGCGTATTTCTAAAAGAGGATGTTTTTTGCTGTCGAACTTTTTATTTTTCAAAGAAATAATCGGGTGTTTTCCATAGTCCGCCTGTTTCTCCTGCAATTCCATGGAGCGAAGTTTTTCCCAATTGTTTTCGATATAAACCTTCCCTTTTGCGGCACGTAATTTCTCCATCTTTAAACCTAAAACATCCTCGCCCTGGAGCAGTCTTTCACTTCGCCAAACACGGGTGAAGCCCGTCCATGGGGCCCACATGAATGTCGGGAAGCCCTTCCTTCTCGGCGCGCCCGCGGATTTCCAAAAGAACCTTATCCTCCGGATGAAAGGTCTCTATCGTGTACTTTTCAATCGCCTCGTCTGCCCGGGAAAATGTTTTTGCCATGAAACTCTCCATTCATTTTTTCAGAAGTCTTGAGGTAATAACGAAAACAAAAATCACACAGGCGGAACCAAAAAGCAATATGGCTGGGAGTTACCGCCGCGGCCCCAAGCGGCGGCCCTCAGGGCGTCGGCGTACCCTGGATACCCGTTGCACCTAACTTCGCGTACCATTGGCCCGCTTCGGTCAGGGTTCCATCGGCGTTAAACAGGGCGGATGTGCCCATAATGGGGCTGGTGATGACCGGTGAAAACCAGGCGTAGTGTTCCACAAAATCCCGTTTTTCCAGCCCGGGCAATACGACCCGGATAAAGCTGATCACCTCGTCGGTGGTATAGCGGGTGCTCCCACCGCCCCTGGCCTGCCAGTCCGCCACGGCAAATTCAGTGATCCAAATGGGTTTGCCGAAAGCGGCGTGGAGCTGGTCGATGAAATCCAAAAAATGCTCCGCGTTTGGCGGCCCGTACCAGTGGATCGCGATAAAATCGACTCGATCATTTTTTTCCTGGGCCTTTTTTAAAAACTCACGAAGCCAACTGCCATCTTTCAAGGGATTCATGGCCATCGCCGGGCTTCCCAGCCGCCGGCCGGTAGCCTCCATCGCGGGCCACAGGTCCAGCTCTTCGTCCACGGAAAGGTTCGACTGCTTTTTAAAGTCCGGTTCGTTGGCCCCCAGCAGGGCGCCGCTGTCCCCCTGGGGCGCTATTGTTTTCAACTCGTTCAAGATGCCCGGGTCGCGCCGCACCCTTCCCCAGATTTGCGGGGTAAACGGCAGGGATGGCGCCACGCCCTCGGGCCGCCGGGAACCCCAGGTGTAGAACCAGCTTGCCCCCAACGCGGACAGCTTGGAGGCGAGAAAGGGGTCATCGCCTTTGTAAACAAAACCCTTTTTGGGGCTCGTTTGGGCGTCGGGATTCGGCGGCGTATTGGCGGTAATGTTCAGGGTGTGATATTGATCGGCGAAGGCGGCAGCTGTCGTCAGCAAAAGCAGAACTAGAAGCGTCATTTGTTTGAGGCTTTTCATGCAATTAAACTCCTAATGACCGAGATTAATGATGAGTATGTGAGTTTCTTCAAGGAAGGACGAGGGGCAAATCTAAAGTTTAAAATTCAGGATCATTTTTTTACAATGACTAACAATTTAGGCCAAACTATCGATTTTCTTATGTGTCAGAAAAGTTATTTTTAGATTTATATATTCAGCAACACTATTTTCTTCGAAATTGGCATTTGAATACTGAGCTTTAATAACAGGTTTTAACCCTTGTACCAACATAACGTTTTTCGAACCAATACCATGAACATTCAAATATGGTTTACCTGCTTTTTTATTGCTTTCAATTTTAGCTTTTGCCTTTTCACAAACATCATTTTCCTTCATGTGACTGTGTACAAAAAGTGCAAACGCAGACTCTTCAATGATAAAATTAAGCTCTTTTTTTATCTCATGTTCTGACTTTCCAGAACTTTTCAAAATCTTTAAACAAGGAATCATTAGAGTTTCAAAATAACCGGCCGTACACATGTTTGCGATTTTATTGCCTCTGTCGCCGTACCTGAACCTAATATCATCCTTTAAATCTTTTGCTGTCTTCCCGCCTATTTTTTCTCCGCTTACAAACGCTGATCTCAATAATAAACTAGCTCGAAGTATCGGCATGTCACCATCCGGCAAACATCCTCGCAGTTCATTAAGCACATCTCTAATTGGCCCGGTACGTTCTCCTTTTTTTACCGCTTCCATAACTTCATATGAGTTGTTTTCAACGATCGCATCAACATCATCACCCATTGATTGTATTATTTTTTTCAAAAGCTTTTCTTGTGCATTTGGCTTCAAAGCATTGATATTAACGTCTATCGATTTTTTTGAAGGGTTTATAACGATTGGAGAAGAATCACCTGGATTGCCATTGACGAGATTAACTTGTTCGACATTAAAAGTCGGGTTGGTAACATGTAAAACATTTACATTAATCAAAGAGCCTTTATGCTGAAATAAATCAAATATCTTATCAGCAAGGCTCATTGGATTACTTTTCTAAAGATAACTTGTCTGAGAATTTTATTAGTGATGGGAGGTCAGAATTATACAAAAGCAAAGAACCTTTTTTCGCACCAGCAAACATATCAACCGAAACTTCAAGTCCATCCGGCGAAATGGCTCGTTGAGTGGGATTCTTAATATCGACTAAACAATCGTCTTTGTCTTCGGAATATCCCAGAGCCTCAATAACTTTGCCTTTAAGATTTTTATCGAAAGTTACAACAATCTTTTTTTTCTTTTTTGAATCCGTCATTGAACTAAACCTCAATGTTTTTTGAATGGTTCGTGATTATACGTATCGAAGGTAATTTTAGCAAACAGCTTCCAAAGCATTTATGACCAAAATCGTATGTATTTCCTATGTATTCTAACGACAGAACTACCCCAAACTGAAGAAGAGACGCTTGGATTAACCTCACTTACTTAATGTAACCTAAGGAATTATCAAATAGATTCCAAGCCCTTTTCAAAAGATACTTAGTAAAACAAAGAGCTAACATTCAAGACTTTACATAAGGGTTTTACTGGCGGACGTTGCCATTCCATAAATGCCTCCTATTCGCAACCTGTCGGAATGAGCGCCTCATTGCCCAGTCAAAGCTTTCCATTGCGTCAGCGAATCCTGATTACCTTGATCCGCGGATTTTCTAAACCAGTAAATCGCTTTGGAATCATCCTGGGCGACTCCCGTCGCCTTCCAATAGCAATAACCCAAGTTGTTTTGCGCGTCCGCGTTTCCCAGTTCCGCCGACTTTTCATAACAGCTCACCGCTTGGGATGGGTCATACCCGGCCTCCCCGCCGGAATAAAAATTCCCCATATCGTTCAGCGCTTCGGCGTCGCCCGCGTCGGCCAATTGCCGGCAGATGGAGACGGCCTTACCGATGTCCTTATCGGTTCCCGTTCCAGCGTAAAGGCATCCCATGACCTTGTATTCGGCGTATTGATCGCCCTTGTCGGCAAGGGTTTGATAGGTGGAAAAGGCCAAGGTTTGATTTTGGGTCGTACCCCATCCGTTTAAATAACAGTCGGCCTGTTGGATTTGGGCTTTCTCATCGCCCAGGGCGGCCGCTTGGGAGTAAAGCGTAAAAGCCATGTTGTCATTTTCCAGCAGCTGGTGGCCCGTTAAGTAAAGGCCCGCCAGGGCGCACATGGCGTCCGTGTTACCCTGAGCGATCGCGGCCTGGTACCAGGTGACAGCCTGACTGGTGTCGATCGTTATCCCGTAACCGTTCGCGTAGTAACGGCCGACTTCATATTCGCCCTCGGGGCTTTTCAGGCCTGCGGCCTTTTGAAAATAGCCGAAAGCGGTTCCCCAATCCCCCGCCTTGTCCGCTTTCAAACCCGCCTTGAGCAGTTTTTTCGCCGCCTTGCTTTCGGGAACCGGAGTCGCCTGCGCCCAAACCTTGGGCGCGACTAAAACCAAGAATCCCGCCAACAGGATAAGGATGGCGCGTATTTTTTTCATTTTGATACCTCTGAAATAATTGAAATGGGACGATAGCGAGGAAAGGTGTCTTATTTTAAGCCAGCTTTTTCAGCCGATGGTCAAAAACTCTGAATATTATTTGATTTTTATTGAACAACCGTCACGTCCAACCGATGAAGTGATCGGACAGGCGATCCACAGGGCGTGGAGAGGTTGTCCCCCATGCCGGAACAATCGCCGCCCGCGAATTGGTTTTCGGTGTTTCACCCATCCCCCGGTCAGAAATATCGCCTTACCCGTCGGCAATACCGTGAGTATTCCTCGCCGTAAAAACCCCTCATAAAGCTTTCCTCCCGCAGAACTTGACGGTGGAACAGCCAGAATCCTCCGCCCAGGTAAAGCAAAAAGATCCAATTTGAGTGGATCAAAAACTGCCCCATCAGTATCAAACCGAACGCCACGTAAATGGGGTTACGGGTCAGGGCGAAAATGCCGGTCGTGACCAGCTTATCCGGCTGGCTCTGGTCGATCCCGATCCTAAAACTTTTTCCAAATGAGATAAGACTTAAAACTAAAAGTGATAATCCCGTCAGGCAAAAGGCCGCCCCGGCCCACGAAACCACCCCCGAATGGAAGAAGGCTTGCCCGCTGACCGGAGGCAGATGGAGCACGGGAGTGAACACGACATAAAAATAAAAAAAGGCGAAAGGCGGGATCAGGAAATCTTTTTTATCGATCCGACCGAAATGAACCACCTCGATCCCCGATTTCTTCATCAGCAGGGCGCGGGTCCATACCATTCCCAGCATTAAAATGATCGTAAGAGCCGCAAAGTATTCCTGCATCAAAAGCCTCCAAGCCCGCCCAATGTCATTTAATTTTATGGAACGGCAGGCACAAATGGAACCGATGAAGTAATCGGATAGGCGATCCACAGGGCATGATAGAGGTTGTCCCTCATGCCTGAATAATCACCGCCCGCGAATTGGTTTTCGGCGGTTCCCACCAATCCCCCGATGACGGCCTGATAGTTTGGCAGCAAAGGGCGTTGGCGGGGATGTTTGTCGCTCGTGTCTTTGGTCATCAGGTAATCGATGACCGATTCGGAATACAAAAGCGCCTCTTTGGCGACAAGGGGGTTGTCCAAGTCATGGTCATACCTGGCGTCATTTTGTAGCGTCGGGGCGAAATCCTGGACGCCTTCTTTTCCATACACGTTGTAAGAAAGCTGATAAAAGACCTCGAACATATCCGTGTCTAATTTGACCTCGGTCTGAATCGCCGCCGAGCTTAAATCACATTTGTCGCTGGTGATATTGTGACCGGCGCATACCGCCTGGCCTAACAGGTCGTCATAAGGGAGCGAAAAGTACTGAAATGGCTGATTTGAATGCGTGCCAGCCGTGGGGGTGGGGGTTTCCTGCGCTAAAAGACCGGCTGGAAACAGGGATAACCCAGCCAGAAGCACGGGTATCCCCCAAACCACAGAGTAAAGGTCAATTATAAATGGCGGCTTTTTTGTAGTCATTTTGATTTCCCTAAATACGCCCACCATCGATAACCATATTTATCTTACTTTAGCCCCAAGCCGGAGGGTCAAGAACCCCTGTGTAAATAGCTGATGATTAACCTTCAATTTCCGACCGGCCCAGCCAATAGCAGGCCAGCGGTGCGGGTATTTTTAACAGGGCGTAGGAAGGGCGGCGGATAACGCCGAAATCCTCCATGTCGCGGGTAATGACATAGCCTAAATCCAAATGGCGTTCCCGGCAAAAAGCTTCCAGGGCTTTTAAGTCGATGGAGCCGCCGGAACGGTATTTGACCTCAAACGGCACCAGGCGGTTGCCCAAATCCGAGATAATATCTACTTCCTCGTCCTTCTTGCCGCGCCAATAGGAAAAACCGATGCTTTGCCGGTAGTAGCGGGTATAGACGTGCTTAAAAAAAGCCGCCTCAACGGCTTGGCCCATCCACGCGGGATTTTCCCATAAAGTCTTTCCCCTCAGCAGAACGCTGGGTCCGATGGCCGGGTCCGCCAGGTAAATTTTTGACCTGCCCCTTAAAACTTCCTTGCCGTAACCGAAGGCCCGGAGGCGGTAAATCAAATGGGTTGATTCGAGCAGGTCGATAAAATTCTCGACCGTGGGCCGTTTTAATTCCAAATTCTTGCATAAGTCCGAAAGCGAAACCTGTCCGCCGTCGTGAAGGCAGAGATAAAGAAAAACCTGTTCCAGTTCCACCACGCGGCGCACGCCGAAAAGGGCCGTCATGTCCCTCTTTAAAACCTTGTCCACGATGTCTTCCCGGAGAAGTTTTTGGGCGGTGGCGATGTTTTCCACCTGGGCGCACTGGGGAAACCCGCTGCGTAAAAGATACTCGTGAAAATGACCGATGAGGGGCTGGGCCTGAAGCGCCGTACGGCTGAACCGCGCCTCATTCCAGTCCAGCAAATCCTTGAGCGTGTGTACGGAAGGAAGCTCGACGGCGGTCCCCCGCAATTGAAGGTACTCATAAAAAGACAGGGTGGCCAGCCGCAGGGTATGCCAGCGGCCTACTCCGGATTCCTGCCCTTCGCGGTTTAAGGGTGTCGCCGATCCCGTGACGGCAATGCGGCGTTTTTTTTCAAAATCAACCTGGTGCTTCAGCCAGGTTTGCCAGTCTTTCGTGATCTGGATTTCATCGAGAAAAAGGTATTCGGTTCCGTCCTGGGCCGGTTCAAACTCGCGCCACAGCTTTAACAGCCCCTCCAACCCCAGCAGTTTTAAAAGCGGATGGTCAAAGGTGGCGTAAAGAATGTTGGAAGGGCTCACACCTTGGTTGAGAAGATGGTCGATGGCTTGCAGGAAAAGAGTCGTCTTTCCCACCTGCCGGGCCCCGCTTAAAAGAAGCGCCCGGTTGGCGGGAGGGTTTTCGATCCACGTCGTCATTTCATGAAAGGCCGCCCGTTTCCAGGACGGCAACTCATTGCGTTCCCCCGCCCACCAGGGATTAAATTGACGCAAAACTGAAAAAAGCTCGGTTTTTGATCCAATCATGATCTTAATATTACTAATTTATATATTATATACAAGTATATATTTATTAAAGTTAGTATTTAGTTATATTTATACTTCAAAAGAATTGTAAATGGTCTTTTAGGTATTGTAAATGAACTTTCGGAAGATTGTAAACGGTCTATAACGGCCATAATTAGTTGTTTTATGACCAACATTCAAGGTTGTTGTCTCTATTATCCCGGTTGACAGAACCACCGCTGAGCCATTATTTTATTCTTGATTTTGAGGTGAATTTTTCCGGGTTTCCCGTTGGCATTACCGAAAATCCCATTGGCAAAACCATATTTTTCCATTGGTATTTTGTGGTTTCCCATTTGTATTTTATAGTTTTAGGGATAAATGCAGCCAATTTCCCGTTGGTATTATTTAAATGTTCCATTGGTAATTTTGAATAGTCCATTGGTATAAATAGAAATTCCCATTGGCAAAAGGAGATGATGTGGGGTTATTACAACCAGAATCCCTGCTTTGGGCTGACCAAATAGAAAACTTGAAGGGTAAAACCCGCAAAGAATGGCGGGCTGAGCTTAAAAAAGCTCATGACCTCAGCTCCAGCCAGATCACCTACCTGCTTGCCATCAAGGCCTGCTTCGACCAAGCCGCCATCGACAAAATCCGGCAGGCGTCGTTTACCCTTTCCCTCAATGGCGCCCTGGCCCTGGCCGGCTTAAAAGGCAAGGTTTCCGACCTGCCGGGAGCGGTCCACAGCGCCCTTGACGTGATTCTGGCCCAAAGGCTGGCTACCAAACAGATCAAAGCCCTGGTAGCCTGGATCATCAGCGGTCAACCCGCTTCGGCCTTTGACCCCCACGCCAAACCACCTAAAACAGCCGGTTCACCGCCTCCCAGCGCTCATGTGGCGCTGGGACAACCAAGGCATGTCGCTCGGCTTGAGGCCTCGCAACAGGTGTTGGATATCGACCACGATAAACTGGCCGAATTAAACGAAAAGGCCAGGATAGAAAAAGCCAGGGGCGACGGACAAACCAAGCACCAAAAGGCGCTGGCCGACTATTTACAAACAATAATCGCCCGTCCCTCGCTGGGAACTTCCAACGCCGCTCCTTCGGCAAACACCGCCGACCCGGGAATCGCCGCGACCATTTTCCTGGATTGGCTGGCGGATATTCCCTTCATCGCCCGCATCAAGGCCAAGGTCAAAAAAGGCAAACCCCTGACGGGCGGTGAAAAATCCCTATTGTGGCTGCATAAAGCCGGTGAACTGACCGGCCGCGGCCTAAAAGCGCTGTTGAAGCTCATCAAACCCCTTTTCAAAATCGTCCATTGGATTTTGAAAATCCTGGTCGATACCCTGAAAGAAGTGGGCCTCTACAAATACGTGAAGGCCGTTTTTATTTTTGGGGTGTTTATCCTGGCCCTCTGGTTCGCCTGGGAGGCGTTCAACTACGGTTTCATGCGTCCGGTGGAAATGATCTGGTCGAAAGTCCACGTCCGGCATGCCGCCGAAGAATCCAATACCAATGGCGAAAACCAACCGGTCCAGGAACCCGCTGCCGTTGGTAGTTCAGCGTTAGGAAGTTCGCGGTTAAAAACTTCTAACTCCTCACTCCGAACTTCTAACCCTACTTCCACGCCCGTGGCGCCGTACCAGCCCGCCGTTTCCTTTCAGCCCGCCGTTTACGATCAAAAACTGCTCGAACAGGAGATCGCGGCGGTGCCGCCCCAAAGCCTCATCAAGGCCTTTCCCCTGGCGCCGGACGAAACCATGCCGGGCGACCTGGCCGCCGGCCGCCTGCAGGACCTGACCGACACGGATAAATACACCATGAAGCTCGGCGGAAGCACGCAAAAGATAACGTCCGTCTCCCCGACCTCCACCAATTTCACGCTCAATTACAAAAGCGCGGACGCCCTGGGCGGCTTCCTGAGCGGCTCGGGCCAGATGAATTTCTTCTGGGAGGACGTGGCCGCGATCCACACGGACGAAGTGGACAGCCTGCTGCCCGCCTCCCCGGGCGCCCAACCCGCCGTCTTTTACCAGTGTTCCCTGATCGTTTCGGGTTCCAAGGACGCCCTGGCCATCCAGTGCGCCACCGCCGACGATTTAAAACACCTGGTTTCGACGATGGAATATTTCATCCGCCATTCCCGCCTGGGCCACGACACGGCCCTGGGCGGAATGCCCTACACCTGCCAGGGCGCGCGTTTTAAAGGCCCCCGCGTGGCGGAAACCCTTTGGGCCGGAAGCCCCATGGACAAGGCGGGATTAAAGTGCGGGGATTATGTTTGGAGTGTCGACGGGAACCCATACCTGCCACCCCGTTGGGCGGATTTGCAGGCGGCCCTGCGGTCCCTGACGCCCGGCCGACACGACCTATATGTGGTTTCGGATTCCGACTGGAACAAGGCCTTCGCCGCCAACAACGCCGATCGGTCCAAACCGTTTAATCCCTTACGACGGAAAACAGCCCTGGTGGTGCCTTGAATTTTGTATCCGAGTACCCATTGACACCACAAAAATTCGTTAGTACATTGTAGATACATCGTATACAAGGAGCCGGACATGATTAAAAAACTCACCAAACACGGCAACAGCTATGCCCTGGTCATCGACCGTAGCATTATGGATTTGCTCCACATCAGCGAAAAGTCGGCCCTTTACGTCACCACGGACGGCAAGAACCTCATTTTGTCCCCAGCGGATGGCGGAAAACTTCATAAAAAAATCGAAGAAGCGGCCAACCGGTCTTTCAAAAAGTTTCCGAAGATGTATAAAAATCTCGCGGGCTGAGACTGAAGAATGAAAAAGATTCAATTCCTCAGACTGGAAGATGTCCTTTATCTGCATAAAATCCAAATTGAAAAATTCGGTGGAAGCCACGGCGTTCGGAGTATGGCCCTTTTGCAGTCGGCGATGGGCATGCCCGAATCGTCTTTTGGCGGAACTTATCTTCATGCCACCATTCATGAAATGGCCGCCGCTTACTTCTACCACTTGGTCATGAACCACCCCTTTGTGGATGGAAACAAGAGAATCGGGGCGTTGGCGGCGGACGTTTTTATGGACATCAACGGGTTGAATCTTGCTGTTGATGAAGCTGAATTTGAAAAGCTAACCCTGGACACGGCCCAGGGAAAAACGGATAAATCCCAAATCGCCGTGTTTTTCAAAAAACATTCCAGGCAAATCAAAACCCGGCGGACCTGAGGCCTTCACCCCAAAACGGCGAAAAATAGCCCTGGTTGTGCCTTGAAATTTTGAGTCAGGGACAAAGAAACGATTGGTTCTGATAAAAGGGCATGAACCTCAGGGCTTCGTTAAGTCTTCCACCCAAAGGACATATTGCGAATAGGGGCCGGAAGCGAGGCCGTTGTAAAGGCGCCGGTCCGCGGTGACCAATTGCCCGTCGAGGTTGACCGCCAGGGCTAAATAGAGGGCGTCATATAAGCCGCATCCGGTTTGGCCCGCAAGCGCGTAGGCGGAATCCAGGAGCGCCCTGTCCGGGTGAATCAAAATGGGGCTATGGGCGATAGCGGCACGGATACGCTCCGCGGCGGCGCGGGAAATTTCCTTTCGGCGGACATGCTTTAAAAGGACGTTATTGATTTCAAGCAAAAGAAGATGGGGGGCGGAAAGCCGGTACTCATCGCCGCGCAGACGGGTCGCGGCCTCGCTATGGCGTTCCGGCAGGAACCATTGAACGGCGACGCTGGCATCGACGACGAAAAGACTCAACGGTCGCGGTCTTGCCGGATAAGCTTGGCGCTGCTCGATAGTTTTTTGCCGCGGAGGGACAGCCGGATGGTTTGGGCGCCCTTGAAAAAGGTCTCCCGGTCGACCCGATGGGAAGCTTCTTCCAGGATATTTTTCACTTCCGATTGGAGGGATTTACCCTCCGCTTTAGCGTGCTTTTTCAAACGGTCCACTACTTTTTGATCCAAATCACGAACCAGTAACTGGGCCATCGATCCCCTCCTTCACAAGATGCTATCATTATGCTATCACTTAGGGATGGTGTCAACATGATGAAACCGGCCGCCGCACGAAATACGGGAACCTAATAAACCGATTTGGAGGCGGCCCTGCGGTCCCTGGCGCCCGGCAGGCACGACCTTTATGTGGTTTCGGACGCCGACTGGAACAAGGCCTTCGCCGCCAATAACGCCGATCGGTCCAAACCCTTCAACCCCGTACGGCGGAAAACAGCCCTAGTGGCGCCTTGAAATTTCGAGTCGGGGGCAAAAGAAATGATTCGGGTTCGGACTTTTATTTCCCGGACCGGAAGTTCAGCGGAAAAAATCGGGAAAAACGTAAAACACCGGCCCCCAATATTTCCAAGCCCATCCCGCTTCATTTCCATGACTCTGGGCTTTGTCGTTTATCGGCTGAGGGTCTCGTAACCAAGGTTGCCGTTGCCCCCCACACCCGTCCAGGTCCCTTTCAGGGTACGGCCATCGGGTGAAATTTGATAAGCGACGACCCCGGTTTGTCCCGCCGTATACCACGCCACCGAGAGGATGTTTCCGTTACGAATCCCCACGCCCGTATAAGAAGTGCCGCCGATGGTCCATCCCAGTAAAAAGGTATTTCCGTCTTTTGAGATGGTGGTGGTTCCCTGGTAACCTTGGGTGTTGGCCTGGCCCGGATTGGTGCCGGCGCAGTTATAGCTGCCCGTGATATCCGGCGCGTAAGAAGCCGCCTTCGCCGCGGTGAACAACCCCAACGCGAGAATGGTAAAAACAACCGCCCGAAACCCTTTGCCTTTCATCATAGCCGCCTCCCCTTGCGGATGAACTATGCCGCCATTATCTTTGAAACTTCCCTTCGGCGTTCACCCTTTTTGACCCGGTATTTCCTTTAAATTCCATGTCCGTTCCGGCTCCCCGTCGTGGACAAGGTTCGAGTCAAGCGGTTAAACCTGAATAATCGTTTTTAAAATTTGTTGAAGGGTTTTTTGATCACTGGCATGAAGATGCCCCATCTTTTGGATGACCAGACTCTTTTCAATCGTGGTCAATATCGGTTTGAAAACGGAAGGCTTCAAAAGGCCCGCGCCTTTCCAGTGGGAAAGGCTGGTGCCCCCAAACGCGATAGAAGCGGGTGGTTGGCTGGTCAGTGCCAGAATAACAAGGTCAGGACGCGAGTGATTGTAAGCGCTTGAACTAACAACGACCGCAGGACGTTTCTTAACGGCGGTTTGGTTGGAAAAGGGGAAAGGGACTAGAACCACATCCCCAAAATCAAAGTTTGTCGTAGATGGCATCTTCGGGATTATCCCAAGCCTTGGCAAATGACTTTTCAGAGAGCTTGGAAGCGGCCCTGGTCAAAAGCCTGTCAGAACCTTTATGGCCCAAGAATTCGACGAAATCCTCGACTTCGTTTATTTTCTCGGCCGGAAGAGCTTCGATTTTCTTGATGAGCGTTAATACGTTTTTCTTGGTCTTCATGAAAGTCATTATACACTCTCTCCCCATTTCATAAAAACACAAAACATAAACCAACTAAAACCAGTTGATCAGCCTGAATTTACCTGTCCGTTCCGGCTCCCCGTAGTGGACAAAGCGCGTGCCGATTTCCTATCGGAATCGGCACTATCAACTCTACCTTAAACTCGTGGCGGATTAGTTGTCGTAAAACAATATCGAGCGATCTTCCAGGCTCTGTTTACATTTTGAAAGATCCAAAGCTCTTGATTGGCGATGACTGGCCCGTTTTGACCGTTGACATTCAGGATAACGGTTCCTGTCGAATGTGACCGCGCGAATATCCACTCCGGCGCGACTTGCCTAATTTCGTCAACAATGAAAACCACATTCAACTTGAAGGTCGCGAAAGCGACCTGGTAAGCCTTTCGGATTGCAGGAACACCCACACTTGCAAGACCATATTGGGGTAGCAAGACGGCATCCTCAGCATAAAGATTAACCAAACTTTCCAAATCCGATTGGCTGATTGTTTTTCCATAAACTTCCAAAATGTCAGCGATTTTCTCAATTTCCTTTTTGTCTTTGTTCATGATGACGACTCCTTTTTGTTTTAATTGTTAAGTGATGGTTAAATTAATCCGAGGACAAATTCAACGAGCCTTTAATTGAACGCCTCGACGTTATCGATAAAAAACTGTTCGAGAGTAATTGGCTTTCTGCCGGTAACTTTCTCAACCACATCGGTGATGTGATCCAGTTCCCCTGCGGCCACCTCTCCTGCGAATTTGGCCAAGTCCTTCGATAACCATTCGGGCATTCCCATATCGGTCATGGCTTTGATCACAACCTCCGCCGGAACGTCGACATAATTCACCGTTTTTCCGATGACGCGGCTGACAGCTTCCGCCGCTTCGAAATAACTCATGGACTCGCCGCCGGTGATGACGTAGGTTTTTCCGTTGTGTCCTTCCCCGGTCAGGGCCGCCAAGGCGACCGCCGCGATATCCCTCGCGTCCACAAAACCCATCCTGCCATTCTTATAATTGCCGTAAATGGCCCCTTGTTTGATGGTCGAAGCCATGAACAAGAAATTTTGCATGAAACCAGCAGGTTGGAGGACGGTGAAAGGTACGCCTAATTTTTTCAAATGCTCCTGGGAGAGAGCGTGCTCACGGGTGATCGTTTGGGGAGACTGCAGGCTGACACCCATACCGGAAAAAAGAACAATCCTTTTAACACCGGCTTTCTTGGCGGCATCCATAATGGCGCTTTCGATCTTGGCCATTTGAAGATGGGCTCTAGTTAAAAGAAAAAGACTGTCCACACCCCGCAAAGCGGCTTCTATAGTTTCGATTTTGGAAACATCTCCCAGGGCTGTTTCCAGCCCCAGCTTTTGGACCGTTTCGGCCTTCACAGCGTTGCGGACCAAAACCCGCGCTTTTAGACCCGCCCCCGCGATCTTCTTGACCACCTCGCTACCAATAGTGCCTGTACCGCCAATAACTAAAATCATAACCGCCTCCTGTTTTTTCATTCCCTGCAGGCTTATTGGTAGGCTATAAAGATGATTATTAAAATATCTAATTTTCTATCAAGATGATTAATATCGAGAATCACCTTTAAGGAACCCCAAATGACACTTGAACAACTGGAAGCCATTAAAGCCGTCGTGGAAAAAGGAAGTTTTCGGGCCGCAGCCCTTCACCTTGGTCGGTCGCAGCCTGCGTTGAGCATGACCATTAAAAGTTTTGAATTGGAATTTGGTATTCTTATTTTCGACCGCAGCCAATACCGTCCCGTCTTAACGCCGGCCGGTTCAGCTTTTTTGAAAATCGCCCAATCGACCCTTGAGGCCGCGGACTATGCTTCGCGCTTCGCTTTTGAGATCGGCAAGAACAAGGCCGAGATGGTCTTACGAGTTTCCATCGATCCCCTGGTCTCAACTGGGGTTATCCGCTGTCTGGCGAACGAATGTGCCAAACCCACTTTCCCGATCAAACTGGTCATGGATTCCTCCATCGTCGCCGGAAATCACCAGCCGCTTTTAGAAGGAAAATTCGACTTGGCTTTCGGTACTTGTCCGCCGCACTTGGAAAAAATCGAAAGAGTTCTTTTAGAAAAGATTACCTTGGTGAGCGCCGTCTCCAAAAAAACGATTCCCAAAAACAAGCTCGTCTCCCGGGAGTTCTTAAACCAGACGCCCCAAATATTGACTTATCCTCGGCATGATCCGCCTCCGGATGAAACTCAATCCCGTCCAACGGATAAAACGGAAGGCCGAAAAATATTCGTGACGGACCATCTCACCAAACTCCGTCTGATCCAAAACGGGATCGGTTGGGGGCGAATTTTAAAATCGGAACTTGAAGTCATGGACGGCCTAGTAAAAATCGAAGAAAGCTTATCCGAATCTTTACAATTGGAACTTTATGTTATCCGAGCAAAAAGTAGGCCCCTGGGCCCTACTGGGCAGGCTGTCTGGAAATTCTTTCAGGATAAAGAGCCAAGAGCCAAACCCAAATAAAAAAAGCCTCTTAACCCCGGGGTCAGGCTCATATCCTTTTTCACTGTCCAATGCGGCTCCCCGTCCTGGACAAGCCTATATACTTTTGAATTGGTTGAGCCCGATTATTTCTGTCTTCGAAATTTTGCGCCCGGGAGAAGAGGGACAGCGCAGGTTTAAAAGCGCCGCTCAGGATTGAATTGAAGGGACCGCCCGTACGGTCACGGGGCTTTCGGCCTCAGCCATGGGAATGGTGAAATAAAAACAGGATCCCTTGTCCACCTCGGACTCGCACCAGATTTTTCCCCCGTGCAGTTCCACGGTTTTTTTGCAGACCGCCAGCCCCAGGCCCGCGCCGGAATACTGCTCGTGGGTGTGCAGCCGTTGAAAGAGCTGGAAGATTTTCTCGAAAAACCGCTGTTCGATGCCGATGCCGTTGTCCTTGACCCAGAAAAGCCAATCCCCCCCCCCGCTTCTCCGACCCGATTTTGATTTCCGGCCGGCGGCCCCTGCAAAACTTCAGGGCGTTGCCGATCAGGTTTTGAAACAGCAGGTTCAACAGGATGGGCTCGCCAAAAACCTCCGGCAGGGAGTCATACCCGATATCGGCGTGGGTCTCTGTGATCAGGCCGTTGAGCTGTTTCAGCACTCCCTGGACCAGCGGGTCGCAGGCCACCTTCTGGAAATGATGCTCCTTGGCCGAGAGGCGGGAATATTCCAAAAGGCCGGCGATGAGTTGCCGCATGCGCTTGGCGCACCCGACCGCCTCGGCCACGCAATCCCTGGCCTCGGCGCTGAGCTGGTCGCCGCTATAGAGCTGGAGCATCTGGAGGTAATTGGTCATGGTGCGAAGCGGCTCCTGCAGGTCATGGGATGAGGCGTAGGCGAATCTCTCCAGCTCCCCGTTGGTCTCCGCCAGCTGGCGGTTGCGCTCCTCGATGACCACGGTGCGCTCCAGCACCCGGGTTTCCAGGTTGAGGTTCAGGTTTTTCAAAACCTCCTCGGTCCGCCTGCGCATCCCGTTCTCGCTTTTCAACATCACGTTGAGGGTTTCCATCTCCTTGGCGCGCCGGTTGAGCTCCTGGTTGAGCTTCTTGATCTGCTCGGTTTTCAGGTACAGGTCGATGAGCACCGACACCTTGGAGCGCAGCACCGTGGGCACGAAGGGCTTCACCATATAATCGATGGCCCCCACGGCGTAGCCCTGGAAAATATCGCTGTCGGTCTTGCCCACGGCCGTCAAAAAAATGATCGGGGTGTGCCGGCTCAGGTCCCTCTGCCGGATGAGGGTGGCGGTCTCAAAACCGTTCATGCCGGTCATCTGCACGTCCAGCAAAATGACCGCGAAGTCGGTCTTGATGAGCTGCCGGAGGGCTTCCTCGCCCGAGCGGGCCTTGACCAGGTTTTGGCCGAGGCCCTCCAATACCGCCTCCAGCGCCAGGAGGTTATTGGGCTCGTCGTCGACCAGCAGGATGTTGACCTGATTCTCGTGATCCATCGCGGCCCCCCTCGGGCGTCCTACCGGTTCAGCCACATGCGCATCAGCGCCAGCAGCTGTTCGGTGTCCACGGGCTTGGTAATGTAATCCGAAGCCCCCGACTCGATGCATTTTTCCCGGTCGCCCTTCATGGCCTTGGCGGTCAGGGCGATAATCGGCAGGGCCTTGAAATTGTCCTGCGCCCGGACGGCTTTCATGGTGTCGTAGCCGTCCATCTCGGGCATCATGATGTCCATCAGCACGATGTCCATGTCGGGCGTTTTTTTTGAGGGCCTCGATGGCCTCCTTGCCGCTTTCGGCGGAGAGCACCTGCATCTGCTGGTGCTCCAGCAGGCTGGTCATGGCGAAGATATTGCGGATATCGTCATCCACCACCAAAACCTTGCGCCCGTTTAAAATGGCCCCGCTCTGGTGAAGCTGCTCGATGCTGGCGCGCCTGGCCTCGGGCAGTTTGCCCACCGGCAGGTGAAGGAACAGCGCCACCTCGTCCGCCAGCCGTTCGGCGGATCTGACTTCCTTGATGACCCGGGCCTTCAGCGACCGCTTGAGCTCCGCCTCCTCTTTTTTCGTCAGATCGCTGGTGACGTACACGATCACCGGCAGGCCGGCGCACTCGGGCGCCGCGTGGATGGCCTGAAGCACCTTGAAGCCCTCGGCCTCGGGCAGTTCCAGCGCCACACAGTCGATCTTGCCCTCTTTCAGCAGGGCCGCCGCCTCCGAGCTCTTGGAAACCGCCTTGATTTTCACCTCATCGGATTCCAGCAGTTCCTTGATCTTGTCGCGGTTTCCCTGCTTCTCGCTGACCACCAGCACCTGCCGGGGGTTGGGCTTGAGGTACTTGTCGATATCCCTGAAAGCCTGGTTGAGCCCCTCTTTGCTGACGGGCTTGGCCAAAAAGCCCACCGCGCCCTGTTTGAGGCCCCGCACGGGGTCTTCATCGGCGGAAATAATCTCCACCGGGATATGCCGCGTGGCGAGGTCGTTCTTGAAACGCGACAAAATTTTCCAGCCGTCGATGTCGGGCAGCAGGATATCCAGCGTCACCGCGTGGGGCGGCACCTCATTGACCAGCCGCAGGGCCGTGTCGCCACGCAGGGCCACCAGCGCCTTGTAGCCCTTTTCATGGGCCGCGTCCATCAGGATGCGGGCGAAGTTCGCGTCGTTCTCGACGATGAGCAGGACCTTGTCGCCCGATTGGACGTTCTTGCGGTCGTCCATAATCTTGACCGAACCGGCCGGCATACCGTCCGTGTCCAGCCTGTGGGACTTCAGGGTGGTGAGGGTTTCCAACGCGCCCTCCGGCGGGACGGAAACCGCGGGGGCGCCGGCCTTGACCGGCACGTAATTCTTGGGCAGGTAAAGCACGAAGGTACTGCCCCGGCCCGGGTGGCTGGAGGCGAGGGTCAACTGGCCGCCGAGCAGCTTGGCCAGCTCGCGGCTGATGGACAGCCCCAGGCCCGTGCCGCCGTATTTGCGGCTGGTGCCGCTTTCGGCCTGTTGGAAGGCCTCGAAAATGATTTTTTGTTTTTCCTCGGGGATGCCGATGCCCGTATCGGACACCGAGAAAGCGATGACCGACTCGGCCTTGCTCAGGACCGGGTGGTCCGAGCTCCAGCCGCCGCTGGCCGGAGTGACTTTGAGCGCCACCTGGCCCTTTTCGGTGAACTTGAAGGCGTTGGACAAAAGGTTCCGCAAAACCTGCTCCAGGCGCTTGGCGTCGGTGTGGATCTCGCCGCCCAGGCCGGGGTCGTATTCCACGCCGAAGTTCAGGCCCTTGCCCTCGGCCACATGGCGGAAGAGCCGCTCCAGGTGGTCGCGCATCTCGGTGAAGGGCACGTTGTCCACATCCAGGGTCATGGTGCCCGATTCCACCTTCGACAGGTCCAGGATGTCGTTGATGAGCACCAGCAGGTCGCCGCCCGAGGCGTGGATGGTGCGGGCGTAATCGATCTGTTTGGGGGTGAGGCTCTTGGAATCCTCGGCCAGCTGCTGGGAAAGGATCAGCATGCTATTGAGCGGCGTCCGCAGCTCATGCGACATGTTGGAAAGGAACTCGGATTTGTACTTGGAGGTGAGGGCCAGCTGGTCGGCCTTTTCTTCCAGTTCCTGGTTGGTTTTCTGCAGCTCTTCCTGCTGGCTCTGCAAATGTTTGAGCAGGGTTTCGGTGCGCAGCGTCGCTTCCAGCGTATTGATGACGATACCGATACTCTCGGTGAGCTGCTCCAAAAAGGCCATGTGGGTGGTGTTGAAATTCTCGAAGGAAGCCAATTCCAGCACGCCCTTGGTTTGCCCCTCGAAAAGAACGGGCAGGACCACGATGTTCAACGGCTTGGCGTCGCCCAGCCCGGAGCTGATGCGGATGTAATTGTCCGGCACCTTGTTGAGGATGAGGGTGGTTTTTTCCTGGGCGCATTCGCCCACCAGGCCCTCGCCCAGGCTGAATTCCGTGGGCAGTTCGGGCCGGGGCCGGTAGGCGAAGCTCGAGAGAAGCCGCAGGCGGGTATCGCCCGGCTCCTTTGAATCGGCGAAATAAAAGGCGCCGTGCTGGGCCGAAACCACCTGGCTGAGCTCGGTCAGGATGGCCTTGGCCACGGTTTGCAGTTCCCTTTGGCCCTGCAGCATCCGGGTGAAACGGGTGAGGTTGGTTTTGAGCCAGTCTTGCTCGGCGTTTTTCTGGGTGGTGCCGCGCAGGTTGGCGATCATCTGGTTGATGGTGTCCTTGAGCGTTTCCACCTCGCCCCGGGCGTCCACCCGGATGGACCGGGTCAGGTCGCCCTTGGTGACGGCGGTCGCCACCTCCGCGATGGCGCGCACCTGGGTGGTGAGGTTGGCGGCCAGCTGGTTGACGTTGTCGGTCAAGTCTTTCCAGGTTCCCGCCGCGCCGGGCACGTTGGCCTGGCCGCCCAGCCGGCCTTCCACGCCGACTTCGCGAGCCACGCTGGTGACCTGGGCCGAGAAGGTGGCCAGGGTGTCGATCATGCTGTTGATGATGTCCGCCAGGGCCGCGATCTCGCCCTTGGCTTCCAGAATCAGTTTTTGTTTCAGGTCGCCGGTGGCCACCGAACTGACCACCTTGGCGATATTACGCACCTGGCCGGTCAGGTTGCTGGCCATGGAATTCACGTTGTCGGTCAAGTCTTTCCAGACCCCCGACACGCCGGGCACCTGGGCCTGGCCGCCCAATTTTCCGTCCGTTCCCACCTCGCGGGCCACGCGGGTCACCTCACCGGCGAAGGCGTTGAGCTGGTCCACCATGATGTTGATGGTGTTTTTGAGCTCAAGGATTTCACCCTTCACGTCCACCGTGATCTTTTTGGACAGGTCGCCCTTGGCCACCGCCGTGGTGACCGTCGCGATGTTACGCACCTGATCCGTGAGGTTGCTGGCCATGGAATTGACGTTGTCGGTCAAGTCTTTCCAGGTACCGCCGACGCCCTGGACGTAAGCCTGGCCGCCGAGTTTTCCTTCGGTTCCCACCTCGCGGGCCACGCGGGTCACTTCCGAGGCGAAGGACCGGAGCTGGTCCACCATGGTGTTGATGGTTTCTTTTAATTGGAGAATTTCCCCGCGCACGTCCACGGTAATTTTTTTAGACAAGTCGCCGTTGGCCACCGCCGTGGTCACATAGGCGATATTGCGCACCTGGTCGGTGAGGTTGCTGGCCATGGAATTCACGCTATCGGTCAAGTCTTTCCAGGTACCGCCGACGCCCGGCACCTGCGCCTGGCCGCCGAGTTTTCCTTCGGTTCCCACCTCGCGGGCCACGCGGGTCACCTCACCGGCGAAGGCGTTGAGCTGGTCCACCATGGTGTTGATGGTATTTTTGAGTTCAAGGATTTCTCCCTTCACGTCCACCGTGATCTTTTTGGACAAATCCCCCTTGGCGACCGCCGTGGTTACGTTCGCGATATTGCGCACCTGACCCGTGAGATTACTGGCCATGGAATTGACGTTGTCCGTCAATTCTTTCCAGGTTCCGCCGACACCCGGCACCTGCGCCTGGCCTCCGAGTTTTCCTTCGGTCCCCACCTCGCGCGCCACGCGGGTCACCTCACCGGCGAAGGCGTTGAGCTGGTCCACCATGGTGTTGATGGTGTTTTTGAGTTCGAGGATTTCACCCTTCACGTCCACCGTGATCTTTTTGGACAAATCCCCCTTGGCGACCGCGGTGGTTACGTCCGCGATATTGCGCACCTGGCCGGTCAGGTTACCCGCCATGAAATTAACGTTGTCCGTCAATTCTTTCCAGGTTCCGCCGACACCCGGCACCTGCGCCTGGCCTCCGAGTTTTCCTTCGGTCCCCACCTCGCGGGCCACGCGGGTCACCTCGCCCGCGAAGGCGTTGAGCTGGTCCACCATGGTGTTGATGGTGTTTTTGAGCTCAAGGATTTCACCCTTCACGTCCACCGTGATCTTTTTGGACAGGTCGCCGTTGGCCACCGCCGTGCTGACCTCGGCGATATTACGCACCTGGCCGGTCAGGTTGCTGGCCATGGAATTGACGTTATCGGTTAATTCTTTCCAGGTTCCGCCGACACCCGGCACCTGCGCCTGGCCGCCTAATTTACCGTCCGTTCCCACCTCGCGGGCCACGCGGGTCACCTCACCGGCGAAGGCGTTGAGCTGGTCCACCATGGTGTTGATGGTGTTTTTGAGCTCAAGGATTTCACCCTTCACGTCCACCGTGATCTTTTTGGACAGGTCGCCGTTGGCCACCGCCGTGGTGACCGCCGCGATATTACGCACCTGGTCCGTGAGGTTGTTGGCCATCAGGTTGACGTTGTCCGTTAAGTCTTTCCAGGTTCCCGCTACCCCCGGCACCTGGGCCTGGCCGCCCAAGTTGCCTTCCGTACCCACCTCGCGGGCCACACGGGTCACTTCCGAGGCGAAGGACCGGAGCTGGTCCACCATGGTGTTGATGGTTTCTTTTAATTGGAGAATTTCCCCGCGCACGTCAGCCGTAATCTTCTTGGACAAGTCGCCGTTGGCCACGGCAATGGTCACTTCCGCGATATTACGCACCTGACCCGTGAGATTACTGGCCATCAGGTTGACGTTGTCCGTTAAGTCTTTCCAGGTTCCCGCCACGCCCGGCACAATGGCCTGGCCGCCCAGCTTTCCTTCGGTTCCCACCTCGCGGGCCACACGGGTCACTTCCGAGGCGAAGGACCGGAGCTGGTCCACCATGGTGTTGATGGTTTCTTTTAATTGGAGAATTTCCCCGCGCACGTCAGCCGTAATCTTCTTGGACAAGTCGCCGTTGGCCACGGCGATGGTCACTTCCGCGATGTTACGCACCTGTCCGGTCAAGTTACTGGCCATCAGGTTGACGTTGTCCGTTAAGTCTTTCCAGGTTCCCGCCACGCCCGGCACCTGGGCCTGGCCGCCCAGCTTTCCTTCGGTTCCCACCTCGCGGGCCACACGGGTCACTTCCGAGGCGAAGGACCGGAGCTGGTCCACCATGGTATTCACCGTTTTGGCTGTCTGTAAAAATTCTCCTTCCAACGGCCGGCCGCCCACTTCCAAGGCGGCGGTTTGGGACAGATCACCCTTTGCCACCGCGCCGATGACGCGGGACATTTCACTGGTGGGGCGCAGCAGCTCGTCGATGAGCGTATTGACCGACTCCATCATCTGCGACCATGATCCCCCAAAATCACCCACCACGGCCCTCTGGTTGATCTTCCCTTCCTTGGCCACAGCCTGCCGCAGACGCTCGAGCTCATTGGCCATGCGCTCATTCATTTCCACCACATAGTTGAATGTATCGGCGATCTTTCCCGCCTTCCCCGTCCACTCGATGGGCAAGCGCACGGAAAAATCGCCCTTCTTGAGCGCCGTCATGTTTTCTAGCAGTAATTTTATGTCGAGAAAATCGGACTCAAAGGGTTCGGTCATCAGCTGGGTCGACGTTTTCATAAAACCTCCAATAGACTTGGATTCAACAATAAGCCGGTGGCCGGCGGGGTGGGAACCGAAGGAAAGCTGGGCGGCCAGGCCATTGTGCCGGGCGTGGCGGGAACCTGGAA
>Ga0206841_1044_pt1 | contig 29902 bp, 35 predicted proteins | sample Alteio_BWOrgCont_25_FD_152851 | JGI IMG/M metagenome (GOLD analysis project Ga0206841, IMG submission 152851) | Enriched cells from forest soil in Barre Woods Harvard Forest LTER site, Petersham, Massachusetts, United States -... | ecosystem: Environmental > Terrestrial > Soil > Temperate forest >... | reverse complement strand
TGAAAACTCCGGCGCATCGGGCCTGCCCGGATGGGGCGCATAGTCAAAGCGCCGGTGGCGCTGGCCCTGCTTGCCGACGCTGCTGTGGAAGGGGGCTCCATCTTCGCAATGTCTGGCTCCGGACATTGCTGCCGCTTACGAGCTGAGGGTCCGGCGAAAACCTATGTCCTTGCCCCCGGGGTTGAACATTCCATGTTTGCGGCGGTTTAATAGGACATCAGCCCCAAGGAGCGTCCTATGACGAACAACCTGGTCCCCGCAGCTGACCTCGCGCGCCACAGCCCGGTCCGCTTCCCCAATGAGAGTACCGAGTACCGCGCAGCCCGCACGGCCTTGCTGGCGGAGGAAATCGAACTTCGCCGCCACCTGGAGCGCGTCGCCACCCAGCGCCGCGCCCTGCCACCGGGTGGCGAAGTGATTGGCGATTACCGCTTCGAAGGAGAGCGTGGCCCGATGGACTTCGCCGACCTGTTCGGCGGCAAGGAGACCCTGGCCGTCTACAGTTTCATGTTCGGGCCGCAGCGCGAACGCCCGTGCCCGATGTGCACCAACCTGCTCGCAAGCCTGGAGGGCAATGCCGCCGATATTGGCCAGCGCATCGCCCTCGCCGTCGTCGCCGGTTCGCCGATCGAGCGACTGATCGCTTGGAAGCTCGAACGCAGCTGGAGGAACCTGCAGCTCTACACCGATCTCAACGGCAATTTTTCGCGCGACTATTACGGCGTGCTGCCTGATGGCTCGGAGATTCCGGGCTTCAATGTCTTTACGCGCCGCGACGGCACGATCCGACATTTTTGGAGCGGTGAGATGGCGGGCGAGTCCGCCGATCCGGGCCAGGACCCCCGCGGCGCTCCCGATTTCGCCCCGCTGTGGAACGTGCTCGACACCACGCCGGAAGGCCGAGGCGCGGACTGGTATCCGAAACTGGATTACGCATGACCGCCGGGCTCGCGACGAAGCTGTCCGGCGGAAGAACGAGGACGGCATCGCCTCCCGGGCGATCAAAGCGTCACCGCAAGTCCTCCATCGGGCCTTGCTTGATCGGGAGGCGGTCGCGACCTGGCAGCGGCCAAAAGGCATGATATGCCGGATCTATGGCTTCGACTCGCGTGAAGGCGGGAATTTCCGCATGTCGCTTGCCTATGGGGATGCCGACCACCGCGTGCGCGGCAAGACCTCCGAGCATGTCGACACGGTGCGCGGCCGCTTCGTCGAGCTGGTTGGGGACGAGCGCGTGGTGCAACGTGTCCAATTCGAGTCCGACGATCCCCTCTTTGCTGTGCGATGAGGATGTTGACGACACTCGCGGCACTGGCGTGTGGCACCTGGGTTACCGTCCGCTGCGCGGACGCTCCGCGTGGGATAGAGGCGAGCGATCACCGCGCCGGTATCACATCGACCCTCGAGAATCTCGCGGCCTTCACCGAGTATTACCCGCGCGCGCCCATCGCTACGCCCCGGTCCGCACTTTCACGAACGCTTTGCGCCCGGCTTCCAGGGCGCTCCATGAGGCTGCCGCGCCAAACAGCATGAACAGGGCAGTCGGCGCGGCATAGCTGCCGGTGGCACCGCGTAGCACCCCCGCTAGCAAAGGGCCGAAACCTGCGAGAATATAGCCCACTCCCTGGGCCATTCCCGAAAGCCGCGCCGCTACATGCGCGTCCGGTGAGCGCAGGATGATCAAGGTCATCGCCAGGGCGATGAGGCCGCCTTGGCCGATGCCGTTGAAGATGCCGCCGATCCATGCCAGCGGCAAGGGCAGCCAGTAGCAGCCGGCAAAACCCGCCATGGCAAGCGCCAGCATGAGAAGGCAGACCCAGCGCTGGTCGCGGCCGCGCATCGCGAGCGATGGCACTGCCAAACAGGCGAGCATCTGGAACACCACGGAAATGCTGAGGACGAAGCCGGCCGCCGCGCCCTCCATGCCGCGATCGCGCAGCATCGGTGCCAGCCATCCGAACACAATATAGGCCATCGCCGATTGCAGCCCCATAAACAATGTCACTTTCCAGGCGAGCTTATCGTGGAACAGGCCTCGTGCAGGTGGCCGCGCGGTTGCTGGATGTGGCGCCGCCCGCAGGGCTTGCGGCGCCCAGAGCACGGCCGACGCCAATGCCGGTACGCTCCAGACCGCAAGTGCGGCAGGCCAGCCGCCTGGAAGCAGTTTTTCGAGCGGCACCGTGAAGGCGGCGGCTCCAGCCGCGCTGCCGCACAACGCCATGGTGTAGAAGCCTGTCATCGTCGCCACGCTGTTGGGGAAGTCCCGCTTGACTAGGCCGGGCAGCAGGACATTGACGACGGCGATACCCGCTCCCGCCATGAACGAACCCAGGAACAGGAACGATGACAGGCCGAATCCGCGCAAGGCGGTGCCCACAGTCACGATCACCATGGCGGCGAGGATGACGCGCTCCGCGCCCAGACGCCGTGCCAGGCCGGGCGCCGGAAAGGAAAACAGCCCGAGGCAGATGACCGGCAAGGTGGTGAGCGCACTCGCCCAAACCGCCGTCAGGCCGTTGTCCCGCATGACTTCGGGCAGCACCGTCGACAGGCTGGAGAACACCGCTCGCAAATTGAAGGCGATCAGCACCAGGCTGATCCCAAGCAGGATATGACCGGCCGCACCGGTTCTGGGCGCCGGTGGGCCTTCCTCGATATCGATGAGCGGTTCGCCCAAAGGGGGGGCGACGAACGCGCGGCCGTCGTTCTGGACGATCTTGTCGGTCAAGAAATGTTCGATTCAAAAAAGTTAAAGAAGTTGACCTCCATCCTTGGAACGATGGAGGCGTCGTCAACCTAACATGGGGAAATTGTAGTCAAGCTCTTTGTCCTTGGACAGCAGTCGTGGCGAACGAAGGGTTTCTTCGACACCGATGTCTTCGCTCAGGCCTTGCCGAAGTTGATGCCCGCCGATGGACGCATCTTCGTCCAGATCAACCGGGCGAGGTTTTCGCCAACCCTGGCGAACGCAGCGATGATGAAAAGTGCCCACCCAACAACGTCACGTTCCTCGGCGAACCCATGGGTGATAACGGACAGTTTTGGGCCGAGCCTGGAACCAAGACGTTGCCGAACTCCGGCATCACCGTCCAGTACAGTGCTGAATTCGAGGATTACGACCGGGGGATACATCGATCCCGCCAAATGCCACTGGCCGACGGTTGCGTCTGTGGTGCAGACAAGGTGACCCTTTGGGGGGCTAGAGGGCAAGAGGGGGGTCAGGAGGCCGCCCAGCCTACGTCCTCACTCGGCGCCTCCGTGACCGAGAATGGCATACCCGGCCGGTAGAGCAGGATCTGGCGGATCTCGTAGACGGCGGTGGGGTTAACTCGGCGCAGGTCGCGAGCGGCCTGGATCGCGGCGTCGCGCGTTGCGCAGGCCACGATGTAGAAGCCAAGCAGCTGTTCCTTGGATTCGGCGAAGGGGCCGTCGATGACCATCCCGGCACCCGGGCCGCGCAGGGTGCAGGCCCGCTCCGTCGCGCCCAGTCGGGCCGCCGGCCCAAGGCGGCCATCTTGGTTGATCTTGTCATGGACCTTGAGCAGATCGGCCATTAGCGCCGCATCTTGCTCCGGCGTCAGGGACGCTACCACTTCTTCCACATGATAGGCCAGAATAGCGTAAAGCATCGGGTAGTACCTCTCCTGGTGCCGGACGGGCGCGATAGTCCCTAGGACGATCCGCCTGAGTCAATCCCGACATTCCCGACGGCGATCGATCGTCGATTCTAATGCAACTTGGCCCGCTTTCCTTGACTCCCGCGTTTATCGCTGTATAAGCCACGCCAGCGCGCGGCCTTTGGGCCGCGTGCCTTTTTTCGTGGCTGCCTTCCCTGCACGAAGGCGGTCTGTTTCAACCGACTGGAAAAGCCGGCCGCTTCGGGATCAGTCCCGATTTCCGGCGATCCGCATCGCGATGCGGTCGCCGGGCGAATGCCGGGTCCGAACGAGGAAAAACATGTTCGCGGTCATTAAGACGGGCGGTAAGCAATACCGCGTCAATGCAAACGACGTTCTCCGGGTCGAGAAGCTCGACGCCAAGGTTGGGGATGTCGTCGTATTCCCTGAGATTCTTGCTGTCGGCGGCGATGCCGGCCTGACTTTCGGCACGCCCACGGTTTCTGGTGCTTCGGTCGCCGCCGAGGTCGTCGAGCAGGATCGCGATGACAAGGTCATCGCCTTCAAGAAGCGTCGTCGCCAGAATTCGAAGCGTCGCCGTGGCCATCGCCAGCACCAGACCGTGGTGCGGATCGCTGAGATCCTGACTGGCGGCGCCAAGCCCTCCAAGGCTGCAGCCAAGCCGGCGACCACTGCCAAGGCCGAAATTCCCGTCGCGCTGGCCGCCGTTCCGGCCGGCGACCTCGACGCCTCCAACCTCTCGCTGATCTCAGGCATCGGCCCGACCATCGAGACGAAGCTGCGCGCTGCCGGCGTCAACAGCTGGAACGAAATCGCCGCCTGGAGCGAGGAAGATCTCGCCAAGTGGGACGCCGAGCTATCGCTGCGCGGCCGCGCTACCCGCGAGGAGTGGGTCGTCCAGGCCCAGGAGCTTCTCGCCGGCAAGCCGCCGCGCGCCAAGGTCGACCAGGCCGAACAGGCGTCCGGCACGGATCTGTGAGTCGGAGCCGCCCCAATCGGGCGGATTTGGACGCAAACGGGTTTCACGGGGTCGACAAGCGCCCACCAATCGGGCATTGTCGGCCTGAATGATGATTTCACCGCCGTGTCACAGCACCGGCGTAGTTTGGATTCGAGGAGTTATCGCCATGGCTCACAAAAAAGCAGGCGGTTCGTCGCGCAACGGCCGTGATTCGCGCGGCCAGCGCTTGGGCGTGAAGAAATTCGGTTCGGAAGCCGTCGTTGCCGGTAACATTATCGTGCGCCAACGCGGCACGAAGTGGCATCCCGGCGTCAATGTCGGCATGGGCAAGGACCACACGCTTTTTGCTCTTATCGACGGCCGAGTTGACTACCGCACCAAGGCCAATGGCCGAATTTACGTGAATGTCTCGGCCGACGCCGCGATGAAAGTAGCAGCAGAATAAACCCGGCGGGAACTTCAGCTCCGCCGGCTCCACTGGACCGACGGACCTGAAAAAGCCCGAAATGGGAAGCAGGTTTGGAATCGGGGCGGTGGAGCAATCCCAACGCCCCTTTTTCTTGCCCGGAGCCATCCCATGTCCATCCAAGCCTCGGTGATCCAGACCCTGGAACTCGAAACCGCGCGCTTGATCCTGCGCACGCCCCGCTTTGACGACGCGCCGGAAATGGCACGCCTTGCCAACGACCAGGCTGTCGCGCTGATGACGGGCCGGCTGCCCTTCCCATACAGCGAAGCCGATGCCCTCGCATTCGTGCATTATCAAGCGGAGGCACGTCTCGCCGGCAAGGAACTCGCCTTTGCGATCGAATGCAAGGAGAGCGGGCTCTTCATGGGCTGTATCGGCTTCCGCCTGCCCAAGCCGGAGAATGCCGAGATCGGCTACTGGCTCGGCAAGCGCCATTGGGGGCAGGGTTATGCCACCGAAGCCGCGCGAGCGCTGATCGATCATGGTTTTGCCAGTTTGCCGATCGCGACCGTCATCGGCGAATGCCGCGTCATCAACGAGGCCTCGCGCCGGGTTATGGAGAAATGCGGCCTGCGCTACATCAATTCGGGCCTGCGGGCGGCGCCGGCACGCGGAGGCGCCCTGCCGATCGATCGCTTCTGCCTATCGCGCGCCGACTGGACAAGCTTCAAGGCCTGGCAGCCCGCCATTGTCCGCGACGGCCACCCCTCGCCTGAGCTAACGGCGTAATAGCACCATCCTTCGGTAGGCGCGTCTCCTGATCCGCCTCAAACGTGCCGGTCAGGAGACCGGCACACCAGGCGGAGCCTCACGTCACCGATGCTTCGGCCTTGGCGATGCGCAATTCGCCCCAGGCCTTCGGCGAGGAGGGCGGCATCTTGATGCTGGTCAGGTTGGTGCCCAGCCCATTGGTGAGCGACACCTCGCCGGTATGAGTCTTCACTGTGACCTGCCCGTGCTCGACGAACACCCCGAACACCCCGTCGCTGGGACCGGCGAAGAATTTGGTGCCGCGCGCTGCGATCAGGCCGAAGGGCGTGGATACGTTGAGCGGACCTGAGGGCTGGTCGTCGGGGCGGTCGAACAGCATGGCGCCGCGTTCTAGCACCAGCTCTCCGCCACGGTCGACCAGGAATTTGTCGATGCGCACGCGCGAGCGTTCGCCAAGGGAGAGCTTGGTCGCCTCGCCGAGCTTGACGGCGAGCCTTGCGCCGGCGCCAGTGCCGAGCATGTCGTCGATGAAGACCGAGCCCCCGACCGCGAGGGCCCTCTTCTTGCCGTCGAGCAGGCCTGTGCTTTCGCCGGTCACACTGAGGACGGCGCCTGCCTCGATGATCTGCATGGCGGCGATGGCAAAGCCGGGCCTCAGGCCGGCCAGGGCCAATCCGAGCAAGATGGAACGGCGGGGGATCAGCATGAAACGGCTCTCCTGTGCGGCGCGTCCTTGGTTGACGGGGCATGGCTCCGAACCGAATTCACGCCGCCTCCTGTGAAAGACGGGGAGAAGGCCCATCAGGTGTCGAATCCACACTCCCCAAACCGGCGTCGCGCTCCCGATTCGTTAAAGCATACCTACGCATGCTGGTGCAAACCATGGCCGATCCGCCCGATCGCCGCCGTGACAGGCGGCACGCGCCGACGGCCTCAATCGCATATGCGCTTGCGGCGGGTGACATAATGCCCGGTATAGTCGTCGTAGACACGGACATCGGTGTAGTAGCAGTGCTGCTGGTAATTATTGCCGTAGTAATGCGGCTGGTAGCTCGGCTGCTCGTTGATGTATCCATTGCCGTCGCCGTTATAGCCGCCATACTGGGCCAGGGCGGGCTGCGGTGCCAAGGGTCCTGCCAGCGAACCCGCCATCAGGGCGCCGCCGATCAGGCAGGAGCGGATTTTCGTCAAGCGGATACCCATCGGGCTTCTCCATGCGAGAGCCGCACCGGAGTCCCGGGCGCGCTGTCGGCTCTCACCCTCGCACTGGTATCACACGCTGTCTGTTCCGGCAGAAACAGGACGGGCGGCGGCGCGCCTCGCAAGCTCGTGCTTGCACCCTTGCACCAACGAGGGTTGACATTGACCGTTGCTGTTCAATCGTCATCATCGCGAGCGAAGCGAAGCAATCCAGCTTTGCCCCGATCGTGAAGCTGGATTGCTTCGCTTCGCTCGCAATGAGATGGAGGTGCTGACAGGGGCATAGCAATCACACCCAAGCCAGGAAACGAGAAGGCGGCCTCAAATGAAAAAGGCCGGAGCAAAGCCCCGGCCTTACAGGTCATTGTCGCGATCGCGTCAGTGCGCGGCCGTCATCTTCTTTTCGATCTCACGCTTCAGCCGGACGGCCGTCGTGGAAAGCTGGCTGTTGCTGGCCTTGAGTAGCCACGCATCGAGACCGCCATTATGCTCGACCGTGCGCAGGCCGGCCGCGGAGACCCGCAGGCGCACTGAGCGGCCCAGCATGTCGGAGATCAGCGTGACATTGTGCAGGTTCGGCAGGAACTTGCGCTTGGTCTTGCGGTTCGAATGGCTCACCTTGTGGCCAGACAGAACGCCCTTATCGGTCAGCGCGCAACGGCGGGACATCGGACTATCCTTCTCAAACGGAACGGCGCCGCATCAGCGGGGCCCAGGCAAAAAGAAAACCGCCACCCGCAAGGGGGCGGAAACTCCAGCCCTGAATTGTGTGCGGTTCCTATAGTCAAGCGCCCCAGCCGCGTCAAGAGCGCTTGCCTTCTGGCGCGCTTGCCTGTATCAGGGCGGCGCATTGTGGAAATGCCGCACGGCCTCCACCATGGCGCCGCTTTAGCTCAGCCGGTAGAGCACATCATTCGTAATGATGGGGTCGCGTGTTCGAGTCACGCAAGCGGCACCAACAAATTCAAGCACTTAGCTCAACAAATTTTCAGAAACCGAGAAACGTAGACTTTCGGGGCAACATCTGGGGCAACAAGTGCATAATTCAAATTGAGTTCCGCTGGCTACCCTTTTGCGTCCTCGTGAGAGAGGCGTAACGCTTCCGAACCTCGCAACTGGCTAAGCTCGGCGTCCGCGACGCTATAAGAAGCTACTTGAGGCGAAAGACAATCTGTGATTCTCTATAGCTCCTTTCATAGCTCTAAGTTTTGAAAGGAGAGACCGGGGCCGGAATCGAACCGGCGTCTTCAAGCTTGCAGGGCACGACGCATAACCATTCTGCCACCCGGTCAGTGATCGCCTTGCCAGAAATGGCAGGGCGATTTGCTTTCTAATCTTCGTGCTCGGACATTCTCTTGGTACCATCCTCCGGCACTTCAAATTCGACGCCCATACCAAGGTCCCGAACGACATATTGACCGCGCGATATGCGCTGCAATCTTCCGGTTTTAGCGAGGTAGTGAAGCGAGTTGTAAACCGATTTCAAATCAACGGGTTGTCCGTATTCCTCCAATGCCTTTTGGATCTCCGGCGCTGTCCAGGATGACTGCTTTCTTTCGGCAAACAGCCAAATTACGTTGCTCGGAATGTCGCTAAAGCGGCTTGCAATGTGCGGCACACCCTGATTACGAGTCAGAATGCTCCTGAGCTCTGCCCGCTCCTTTTCCGACGCACTTTCGAGCAGATCGTTGATATCTGCCTCAAGCGTCTTAATCCTAGCTTCAGCTTCATCCCGATCCTTTCGAGCGAGCCGGAGACCTTCAATCAGATGTGAGAGCATCCGATGCGCTACGGGGAGAGCTGGTTCTGTTTTTGGCTTCAACATTCTTAAATTCTGACATTTATGTCAGAGAGAGTCGAGTCCCCGTTAACCATTTGGCCCGAGTTTGCGGACTGCCTTATTTCAGGGAAGCCTTAAGTTGCACCGGTCAGTCTTGCCCGCCTACGGCGACTCAGCCAGCCTGTCGGCATGGCAACCTCTCGACGATCGCCACAACGCCCCGTGGCCACGCTCGGCGAACTCCAGGCGAGCACTCGCTGGATCTGGCTCACATGTGACCACTGTGATCATAGAAGAGCAGTGGCCCTCGCGCAGTTCGTGATCTGGTGGGGCCCGGATACCTCCAGCGATCGCCTGCGAAAAGCCGCCTGGTGCACCGCCTGTAAGCGCCATGGGGCCATTACGCGCGTCCCTGGCTGGATCGATGCTGTTGTGGGGCGTGAGCCTTTTCCGGTCGACTAGAGCGACGATGTCAGGAAACTGTGACCGCACCGCCTTGGGCGACAGATGGGATCATGAACATCGTATTGGGTTCACCGGGGAGAAGCTCATTTACGAGCACCTGCGCAAGTGACAACAATTCATTCTGCGCAACGAATAATTGTTGTCTGGCGGCCAAAATATTTACATTAAACTCGCTATTCTTAGCAAGCATTTGGTCCGGCTTTAACCTGTTACCCAGATTATTCGCAAGTATCTCAGCTTTAGATTCTATTATACATTGATTTAGAGAGTAAAAAGCGTGAGAAAACTTAGATATCGCATCACTTAGCTCTGGGAAATACAACAATGCTAACGCTCGACCTTCGTTCCAAGGATTTGGTTCTGTTGATACAGCATTTGCCCACATTTCGAGATGCGCCCGGTCCACGAACGCAAATGCGCCGATCGCGTTGGTAACCAATTTTTCCAGCATCGTTCGACGTATGGTGTTTCGCTCGCGAGCCAGCCAATCTCGCTGTGCGATATCGGACTTGATGGTCTCGACGGTCTCCGTGTTCTGGGCAAGCTGTCTCTTCAGCTCATCGAAGTCGTCTTTGGTTGCGAGATTTTCGCCTCTCTTGCGGAGGTAGCTCCCGAGGAAGGCCGCACCGCCGGCCGCAATCGCGCCAAGCACCGCCACGACCAGGCCTGAGGCAATCGTCGCCCAAAACGCGGTCGCGCCGATACGCGCGGATATCGCCTCGACAATCAGATTAACTGTAGCGGTATCCATTTCGTCCGAGCTCCCGCGCCCTTTAGCATGCCGCGATTATATCGCCCGACTGTTGCCAGGGGGAGAGGCTGAGGAAGGGCCACCGGGTGAGGGCAAACACCTAGATTGGCCCAATTCGAGCAATAATTATAGATGCTAACTGCAGCGGCGATTATATGGGATAACGTCATCTATTGAAGAACGACAGAGAGGACCAACCGTCTATGTCACGCCATTACATTGAAACGAGAAGCCCCGCCATTGTCGTAGCGGTCGGTTGGGAAGGATGTTTAAACGCAGGCGAAGGAGGTTTCTTCGCGCAAGTATCGCGCTACCAAAACGATACTGAAGAGCTTATGTGTACCGTCCTTGGTGAACCTGATGCGTACGGTTCGCTAGATTCTATTCAGCGGGACATACGTGAATACGCGATTGTTCCGGAATATGTGCGACAAATATTGCGTGATGACCGGCAGCTTTCGAGAGCAGGACGCCAGTAGGTACGGCGATAGGCAGATTACGCAGTCAATTGAGGATGGCTTCTGCTTCAGCGGCGGGAAGCGCTGCGATTTCGGCATCGTGCTTGAAGGATAGAACCTCCCGCCGGCGGGAGGTTTCGATTCGAGAAGGGGATCTGGGAAATGAGCGGTCGGCCGCCAATCGGCAAGCAGGCTATGACGGCGGCGGAACGACAGCGGCGCAGACGCAAAAAGCTGTCCGCCGAAAAGAGCGTTGCCGCCAAGAAGGCCATAAGGGCCGCACATAGAGCTAAGGCGGCAAAGAGGTATCTCCCGACGCCACCCGGCGTCACTTATTGGGACCGGATCACAGTGCTGCTCCCGGACGGCACGACGAAGGAAATACTGTCGCCATTCACAAAGCCGCTCGCTGCCTGCCAGTGGAATCTCGATAGCGACGACATTTTCGCCCTGCTCGCGGAACTCGTACAGCTCGCGCGAATGCGAGATCTCGACGTCGAGAGTTTCGTGACGAAGGAATGTCACAAAAAGCTTTCCCGGATGACGGGGGGATTGATGGTGAGTGGCAAGCCGCCCGGGCCGAAAGAACAACGCGATAACCAGCACGTCGTCGATATCCTGACTGGTCAGGCCTAGGTCATAGAGCGTGGGCCTCAGCGCCGGGAAGGGCGGCGACATCGCGAAAGTGATTGAACGACAAAACTGATCGGCGCCGATCAGTTTTGCACTGACGGCAGACACCTCCTGCTACCTCGCAGGTTTGATAGGAAGGCCCCGCCCAGTCATCTGCCTCGACGATAGCCTTGCGTTCGCCATAGTGGGCTGCGCCAATATTCACTGGGATTCGGGCCGAGCGATAAACTTCCGAGCAATCTCCTGCCCTTCAGCAATTTGCAACGCCGTCATTCTCCCGGCAAGCTTGTCTCGTCGCTCGGGAGATATACCATCATTTGCGGCAGCGAGATTGTACCAAGCATATGCCACGACGAAATCTTGAGGCGTTCCCAATCCCTCTTCATAAAGCATTCCCATAGACATCTGTGATGACGCATAGCCTTGGCTGGCTGCTCGCCCATACCAATAAGCGGCAAGCTTGTAGTCTCGCCGCGGTCCCTTGTCGAGTGGATCCATGCCGTCGTTTACTATGAAGCAGAATCCCATCAAATCTTGTGCCTCAGGGTTACCTTTTGCCGCGTACCCCTTTACGAGCCTGATGATTTCATCACAGTGGATCCCGATAATGTGCTCTGCTCTATACAGGTCTTCCTGCATGGATCCAGCATGGGCTGCACCTAATAGTGTCAAAAAGACACCGACGGCAAACATAGCGCGCTTCAATTTCTGCCCCATCTGATTTTTTCGACCACACTATCATAGCTATGCTATTCGACCCAGCATCATACTCATCTGCAAGCCGCCGTTTCGCCTGCGCCTGTATTTCCAGCGCATCGGCCTGCGCGCGATGGGAGGCCAGGTCAGGGCCGGTGCACCTGGGAACGCCGCATCGGCCCGCCTGAGGGCTACTTTCCGAACTCTCGATCCCGCAAGAAGCCGTCAAAAACGATTTCAACCGCATCGATCGCAGGCGACACGACGGCTGCGTGTTTCATTTCTATCTCTGGCGCAATGTCGCTCGTCTTCAGGGTTGCAATGATTTCATCGCGCATTTTTTTGACACTTGCGATCGTGGCATTATCAGCCCCGACGAAGTGGGCCTTCAACAATGTCTCGAGCGCATGAGCAAGGCCGGAAATTCTGCTGATTGCATCCTGCGTCCACTTGTCCTCGTCGGGCGTCATTCCGTATCTCCAGAGATTAGAATGACACCACCGTACGCTTCCGAAGGAGATCCCGCCAACATCGATGCCAGCTTCGGAAAGAGCCCTGAATCTCTCACTGGGTCGCGAGTGGACCCGGTGACGGAAACGCATGCGAATCGACGTTATATGTTTTCGCTAATGCGATGATTCAGACTATCCAGAAGATTGCTAATATCTCGAATTGCAAACGTAATTTTCGTGGTCGCATTTTCCTTGAAACGCAGACCGAGCCCCCTCCAGTCAGCTGTTTTAAGAAAGTTTATCATTATATTGTCAATCTTTGATACTATAATTAAAATAGAGCTTACTTTTAGCCTTAGAGTTGCGTTACAATCTTCGCTTAATTTAGTCAATTCTTTAATGTATTTATCGTCATCCAAATTTATGCGATGTCGATACTCCTCTTCTGATCCGGATTGCACCATCCCGTCCAGGTCATCGAGGTAATCCTTCAGCAAATTTATAATCGCAATCGCATGATTGTAGCGATATCGCCCAAATTCACGAGCCTCTTGCCACGCTTCGCGCTCTGGTTGACTCGCTAGATCACGCGCCTCTTTGATTTGCAATTGAACGGCCGACCACGCTTTCGCCGCCGCGTAGTATGCAACTGCGATGCCGAGGGCTCCCACAAGCAAGGTTTGATAACGGTTGAGCCAATATTCAAGGCAAGGGGCTCTTGGACTTCCGACCTGCATTTTCATGGCAATGTGACAGGCCAAGTTTCTATGCATGGCCCCGACGGCCAGCACAGCGATCATCAATATTATGCCGCAGATCCAGATCGCCCTGTTTCTATCACCGGCCGCCAGCCGCATAGTCGCTCTCCAGTTCGTTCAGTAGTTACCCTAATAAAGCAGCGTCCCGCCGAAAATAGAGCAGCGTCCGGTTGCAAATTCTTGGAAAACGGCGGATATTGCGTTTGCTCCATGATGCAGGCGTAGGCGAGTCAGCGGTCAGTCCCATAAGCGGCAGAACCCAGCAGCTCAGGCCAGGGCCATAGGCACGAAAGCGGGCAGCGACTCCGGTCGCAGGCACTGCCAGGCGGGAACGGCTGGCAGCGCCATTTTTTCGCTTTCCCTTTTGCAAACGAGCTTGCCATGTCAGCCTATCCCGTGCCCGCGAGCGCTGGGCCACAAACACGTATGATTCCCATCGCCGACATCAGTGAAGTTATCAGCGCGTTTCCGCGCACTCGGCTCAGCGAAAGCGTTATCGAGGAATATGCCGACCTGATGGAGGACGGTGCAGCGTTTCCTCCGATTGAGGTGTTTTCCGACGGTGACAGCTTTATTCTTGCCGACGGGTTCCTTCGGTTCAGGGCACTCTTGTCTATAGGCAGGCAAGAGGCCGAATGCACAGTCATGAAGGGCGGTCAGAGCGAGGCACGCCTTCGCAGGTACACGGCCAATGCTCGCCATCCTGTCGGGTATACGAAAGAAGAGAAAACAGACGCCGTCGAAGCAATGCTCAAAGACCCGAAATGGTCGTTATGGTCCAGTCGAGCAATTGCGCGGCATTGCGGGGTTAGTGAGAAAACAGTTCGGAATCGCCGGTCGGCTGTATCTGCGGAAAATCCGCAGATAGAAGCACCGCGAACGGTTTCGCGCGGCGGTACGACCTACCAGATGAACACATCACACATCGGTAAGAGCCTCGTTGCGCCTGCGCCGGCCGCCCAAGGCGATGCAGTTAGATTTAGCGATCATAGGCTCCCCTCGGTACCAGATGATGCCGAGCGCCCTGGTGTCCGGATCTACGCGCCGGAGAAACCGAAAACCGAGTCGGCACCACTAACCTCCAAGAACTTCATGCCGAAGAAGGAGGACATCGACAAGAAAGTGAGCGCGCTCCAAGTAGCAATCGAGTTGATCGACAGGGATGTGCGGGGCTTACCGGCACTCACCCCCGAGATGGTAGTGAGCATGTTTCGTGACGGCCGGCTTCCCCCGCATGCGATATCGATCGATGAAATTAGGAGATCGGGCAATTTTCTTGTTGCCCTGGCCGACCGCCTCCAAGAGGAGAAGCTTCGGAAGATCGAGAGAAAAGAGTATTTCAACTAGGGCGAGCTCCCAGCGCTCGCCTTTGCTCTGCCTCACTGCAGCCTGCTCCCCTCAGGCTGGGGGCGATGGAACGCCAGCGCCACGACCCGCATTCGCTCGAAATACTCGGGCGGTGGCGTGGGCCCCCGGTCCTCCCCCGTGACACGCTCCAGAGCTCGCGCGCAGCCTGCTGTAACCGCGGCAAAGACAACCGCCGAGATCAGCGGCCAGTCGCGGAAGAACTCCGACATAGCCCGCTCTAGGTGATCTGCGCGCCACCGCAGTTCATCGTCATCATGCAGCGCCGCGAGCTCTCGCATGCGGTTGATGACCTCCGGATTCGTAGGGAGCACGAACGACGGCGACGGCGTATATTCTTCCGCTTCGGTTTCGACATCCTCGAGCATATCGATCATCACGCGGGCCCCGAATTGAAGGTGGAAGCGATTTGCTGGCGGCGCAGCGCATCGGAAATGCCGGAAGCGATGCCGCTGGCGTCTGTCGCATTCGGTGCGTTGACGTGAATCTGGCCGACGTGAAGCTCATTACTCGTCGAGCTCGTCGTGACATGATGGCTGTTCTGGATCGTCGAGAGCTTGGCCGCATGCCTAGCGCCGGCCGGCGTTCTACCAGCCGTCGAAGTGGTGCCTAGCGAATTGGAAAGACCAGCGGCCATGCCAAGACGTTTGCTTACATCGGCAGCCTGATTGAGGGGGCGCTCAAATCCAACGACTCCAAGACGCACGGCCTCGGCCCTGTTGGCATTCTTGAGCTTGTTCCAGATGTGGCCGCCGCCAGGTCCATTCTCCATTTCCCAGCGCATGGCCTTCAATTGATCTTCAAATGAAGCCGTGCGCACGTCTATGCCAGTTGCCGCCAGGATCTGCCGAACACGATCCATATGCCACTGGCCGATACCAAACGCAGTGCCTTTATCGCCGCGTTGCTGATTGGCGGCGCCGTAATCGGATTCCCCTCCAATTGTGCCAGCAACAATGCCGATCGCCGCCTCTTTGGGGAGGCCTTGTGATACGAAATAATCGACGGCGCGACGCGCCCGATCGAGAGTGTTGCCTTTGACAGGCGCGACGGGTCCAGCACTTCCGCCTGTGCCGCCACTGCCTCCTGGCTTGCTTCCGCCTGTGCCGAGGAAGTTCTTGCCAGCGTTGACGATGCTATCCCACAAGCCGCCGCCACTGCCGCTGCTTCCATCGCTCTGGAGCGTGACGGGCATAGGGTTCGACTTGTTGACTGGCTTGCCATCAACTTTCGTATCGCCGCCGAGGCCGCCATTCGGGATGATCGTGCCGCCAGTGCCAGGCCTGAAGATTTCCGGGCCGCGCTCGCCGACAAGATAGGAATCGCCGCCGGATACCGGGCCACCAGATGCGCGGGCATTCTTGGGGCGGATGCCAGGGATAACGTTGACGGTACCGGCCGCGCCGCCGACATTACCGCGGCCCGCCGATGGCGGCGATACAGCAGCAGTACCTCGGTCGATATTCTGGCTGGCGTTGAGGAATTTCGTAATGGTCCAGTTTTTCGAATTCTCGTTCAGCTGGGCTAGATATTTAATCCCATCGACAACGTCGTTGATCGCTTTGGCGACGGCTGCCGCGTTATCGGCGAAACTGCCCATTCCGGCAGTAAGCGCGTTCCAGTCGATCGTCTTCAGATAGTCGGCGAATATCTTGACCTCTTCCGAGATCTTGCTCGAGATCAATTCGCGATTGTGGTCAACCCATTGCCTTATCATCTCGATCATCGGCACAAGATACGGCACGAGATCGTTCTGAATCGCATTGCCAAGTGCCGTCGTGCTCGCGCCGAGCAGGCTCCATGACGTTTGCAGCGCCTGGCTGTTCTTGATCTCTTCGCTTGTCGGTGCGTACTGCTTTAATGTCTGAAGGTAGCTTCCGACAGCCGCGCCATATTGGATCATGACGTTCGTCGTCGCGGCATCGATTCCCATGCCCTTGGCAAGGAAATAGGCCTGTGACGGATCGACAGCATTCAACTTCTGAAGCGCGGCTGCGGTATCGAGCAAGAATCGATTGACGCCGTGTTCGGTATCGATCTTGACGCCTGTCAGCGCCTGCAACTGGCTGAATTCCTTCGGCAGCGTTTTGCCGTTTCGATGCAGATCAAATAGCGCTTGGCCGAGACGCTCGAACGTGCCGGCCGTATCGCTGGCCGTGCCACCCATGGCTTGCGCGGCAGTTTCCCACTCAGCAACGCTTTGCGGGATCTCGCCGAGGTTGCCGGCAAAGCGGCCGAGCGCTGCATTCGCCGCCGTAATCTGCGACGTGAATTCAACAATACCACGGCCGCCGAGGAACAAGGCAAAGAGCGCGCCAACTTCCTTCGTGATCTTGTTGATGCTCTCGGCGGCGACGTTGCCGGAAACTTCGATCTGCTTGCCGGCGGCTTGCGCTGCGTCTTTCGTCTTGGCGAAGGACAGGAGGGCGGCTTTCTGGCCCTTTTCAAATTTGCTTGGATCGAGCCCAAGCTCGACGATCAGGCTATCGACAACCGTTGGCATTATTCGGCTCCCTGCCGGATGCTAGAGGAAAGATGCGGGCCCCTGGGTGGTAGGCCCATGACCCGCTGCCAGCTGATGTTGAACGAGTCCTGCTGGCTGCTCGCCCCCCGGAGGCAGGTCCCCCGAAGGCAGCCGCGCGCGTGAAAGGACCCCGCGCGCGGTATTCATCATGCGCCCTCCGGAAAGGTTGCTGTTGCGTCGGACTTGAGGCTCTCGAAGGCCGCCCGCCACTTCCCCTCGATCGGGCCCTGGGTGTGCGTAGGGGTATCGAACAAAGAGATCCGAACATCGGCCCCGCGCCCCTTCAGGAAATTGATCGCTGCCCGCAAATCATACCAACGCTCCTGCGCCTCGCGGGCCTCGCTGCCCATCGCTTCGATGTCGTCCTGCGAGGATTCAGCTAAAACTTTTGCCGCAGCGCCATCGACCGCCATCCTGGCATAATCAGCCAATTGGCGGAGCTCGGCCGATCTCACGTCGCGGGCATACTTGATGGCATCCTCGATTTCGGCGGATGCCTCCTCGGCCTCAGCAAGCATGGCCTCAGCGTCTCGGATCGAAACTCTCGGAGCCGGCAGATCTGGATCGAAGAGCCGCTCCCGCCTCAAAGTCTTCGCACCCTGCAACTGCTCGCGCGCCTGCTCGACCTTGGCGTCGATCTCGTTGCGCTGGCGGCGAAGGCGCTCGACCGTCTGGCTGTTCGCGTTGATGGCCTCGAGCGCCGCCTTATGCCGCTCGATCGACTCGGCCAGCTTAATGCGCGCTTCGCTGGGAATGCGCGGCGGCTCTTTTCGACCCAGCGCGAGTCTGATGAATTCGCCCTTTGCCATCTGCATCCTCCTCAGACCCGCTTGACCGGCCGTGCGTTTGGAAACATCGCCGCGAAGGAGCGCGCGGTTTCCTGCGTCATCGGCTTCGCGCCGCGTTCCGGTTGAGGGGCGAAGTCCACACGTTTCATCCGGCCTGCACGCGGATACATCGCGTCAAACGCCAGTCGCTGAGCGCTGTCCATCGCCGGCGTGGCAGCGAGTTCGGCCGCCCGTTTCCTGGCTTGCCTCATTTGCGCCTCGCCGAGGTACCGATCATGCTCTTCGGTGTCGTCTTCGGCCTCGCCGCCCTCGCCAATCAATAAGTTGCGCCAATTTTCCCACTCTTCTGGAGTACAAGCCGCCGCGAACCGCCTAAGAACGCCGGTTATTCCGCCCTTCGCTGTTGAGGGCTCCTCACCTGCTGCATCGAACGCGCCGCGCGGCCCGAAATGACGCAGATCGATTCCGCCGCGCGCTCTCGGGTGGCCGTCGCTGCGTTTGCCATCGAACGCGCCTTCAACCCTGACTTTCGGCCCGTGTGGATTGGCCGCGAGCCATGCGTCCCAGTTCGAAAGTTCGTGTGCAGTAAGCATTCTCGAAGTCATTTTATTTCCTTTCAAAAATATCTTTTCGGGTCGAATTCCGAGCGCATCATTCCGCGATTGCTTCCGTAGTGGCTGCCGCTGCCATAGCGGTTGCCGCTGCCGAATTTTGTCGGCACCATCGAGCGCTCGAGCGCCTCTTTGCTGATAATCATGGGGCGCTTGCGGCTGCTCGCCAGCCAAATCGCGCCTGCACAGGCATTACTCCAATCGTCGTGATCGCCTGGCTGGTGATCGATCTTGCTGCCTCGGACAACGAGGGTCAGAAGCTGTTCTTGAAGCTTCGGCACGTCGAGCAACTCGATTTCACCGGCATTCAGCTTCGGCTCGAATTCGTCGTAAATGTCTGACTTGTTGAGAGAACTGACCACGTATGTGATGCCTAGATCTTCAAAGTCTCGGCGAAAGGTTTCACCTGCGTAGGCGTCACCGATGACGCGCTTGAGCCCGTATTCCTTCAATTCAGCGGCGAACTTTTTGATCGCATCGCGTGGGTTGAAGGGCGGCCGTCCGGTCTGCGACATCAGCGACGCCAGGACCGCTCGCTTCGTCTCCTTGTCAAAATATGAGATGCCAAGCGTCGCGTCATCGCTGCTCCCGCCGGACATGTCCACGAAGCCGTAATACGCTTGTCCACTTTCTGGCGGCAGGCGCTTGCGGCCTGTCACAATCGCGGCAATGACATGATCAGCTGAGAACGCCGCACCGTCTGGCGCGCCCGGCAAGTTGAGGTGTAGGCGCCGATATTTGTGAGTCGGCAACCGGCGCTTCTGCTGCGCGAGATATCCGTCGTTGCCCCATGACGGCATGCTCGGATTGGCACGTTCCTCCGGTGTGGCGTCCGCCAGCTTCGGGTCAGTCGTGAAGTCCCCAGCGTACCACGAGAAGTACATCCGCGGGTCTTCGCCTGCCTTCCCGGCATTGAGGAAATCGAAAAGCGGTATGCCAGGCGCGTGGCGAATGCCGGCATAGCTGGTGATCCACACGAGCGCATCCGGGCGCGTCGGGTCGGGCGCCAGCGCCTCGAATAGATCATGACTGCGATAGCCATGGATCTCGTCATATGCACAAATCGTATAAGTCTTGCCGTGGGCGCCTGTGCTGTCTCGGGCCGGCAATATTTGACACGTGCCCTTGCCGTCTTTCCTCACAATCGCCTTGGCGTTAATGGTGACTTCGGCCGCAAGTATTGGGTTCGCTGCAATCAGTTTCTTCGCAAGCACCAGGTCGTCATTTGCCTGCCCTTCATCGTTAGCGAGAATGAAGGCGTCATTCCCGGCTTCCGATTGCCAGACGAAGAACCGATAAAACACGGCAAGGATTAGGTCGGAGGTCTTCCAGTTCTTTTTCCCCCTTCCGCATAGCGCCATATTGAATTTGAGCCGGCCATCGGGCCCGAAAGTGAAAAGCACATCCTGTAATATCTGCCTGCGATAGGGCTCGAGCGTCTCCATCAGCGGCCGGCCGTTTATCCAACGCAGCTTGTCGAAAAACACGAACGGATGCGGCGCGTCTGGCGGCGGAAGGGCGCGGCGCTTGGCCATCAGGCGGCGCCTTTCATCAGTTCGGCCAAGGAAGCCGGACGGTCCTGCTGGCGTTTGATGCCCAATTGCTTCAAACAACGGGCCGTGATGTTGGCGAGACGCGTCATGCTCACGAGGTTGACTTCCTCGCCGCGCATTAGGGCGCTCTGTAGCTTTTCACTCGCAACCACATTTGCGGCCGCCTGGCGGACCAGAGATACCTCCGCCTGCGTGAGCTTGGAGCGGCCTCCCAAGTCCCGTTCGAACGCTTCGATCAAATCCTTAAACCGGCGTGCGTCGGCGCCGCGTCCGTCTACGCCGCGAAGCCGAGACGACCCGTTAGTTACTCGGGAGCGAACATGCGATGACCGCGGTGATATCCCGAAGCTATCGGAGTTTGACTTGGCGGCGGTGGCGGACATTTTGGAGCAGAAATCTCAATTTCGTTGCCCTCATGTTGCCCTCGAATTCGTGTTTTCGCAATACGAACACCGGTTATCATTAGTATACGTCAGATAACGCTCACGAAATTGTATAAATTCGAAGCGAGGAGCACATCACTGCATATGACGTGCTCTAGCCGATCGGGGCCGCCGGCCGTCCTCAAAATCAGGCGAATCAATCAGTTTGTGGTGTGGGCTCTTCCGGCATATTTTCAGCGACCTATGCAGGATCTGGCTTCGCATCATCCGCCGGTGCTGGCGTCCATCCTTCGGCGATCATTTCGGCACGAACTTCGGCGAGCAACTCCTTGTCGAAAGGCCGCTTGCTGAGGTCAGCGCCGCGCTCAACAAGGCCGCGATATGCGACTTTCCGTTCTCGCATTTGCTCGGCTTCGATCTCTGCGCGCCGTACCGCTGCCTTAGCGATGAGATCATCGATACCGGCAACAATGCCAGGAAAGGCGCGCAGGGCTCGAGCGCTTGCTGCATAGGCGCATTCGGCCTCACTGACCGCGGCCAGAATTGTCGCAACGTCCGGCAGGAAGGTCGATGATCGTCTGATCTTTCTGCACGCGGCTTCGACGGCGCCAACAGTGGGACTCGCAGCGCAAACATCTTCATGAGCGGCAACCGCATAGGTCTCCGAGTCCACCTTGCGGCCAGCCATACAGGCGATCATGATCCCAAGGTAATACGCGATCTCGCCCGAAGTCGCCGGCCTCAGCGCGCTATCAGCTCGGATTTTAAGGCGCTCGAATTTGCCGGTGTGGAAATCACGGGCGATCTGCACGACCTCGGAATCGCTGGTGCGATACGGCCATTTGCGTAATTGATCTTCCCAGAATTCGAGCCTGCCGGCGAGACGGCGAAATTCAGCAAGATCCCGTTCGAGCCGTTCCGGGGGCTGGGGGCCAGGCGGTTCTCGTTCGGCTACTGTTCCTTCAATATTCGGGAAGATGATGACGTTCTTCATTGTTGGCCTTTCGCAATTTTGGCGAGTGCTACCATTCCGGGGTCGCGCTCGCGCCGGATGCGGGTGTCATTTGTTCCGATGACTGGCTCGTTTTCCCAGGAGCCGGCATTGAGCCAACGCGCGGGGCCGCGGGTGTATTGCGGGTCTGCGTCTCGACGCTCTTCTGCGTAGCGGCGAGCGCCCTCGATCAACTGATCGAGTGAAGCCTTTTTGCGAGCCTTGGCGAAGGCCTTGAAAGCGTCAACTTTGTCGACCTTCTTTGGGTAGTGATTCCACCATGCATCGAACTCGCCATAGAGCGCGACTTTGCGCGATATAGTTAGAGGTTCATCAGAAGGTTCTATCAGAAGGTTCTGGACGAACGGGGGTTCGCCTTTTTTGGAATGGCCGTTCACCTTTTCCGGAACAGCCGTTCGCCTTTTCTCTTCAACAAAGGTGAACCCAGGTTCGTCATTTGCTTCACTTGTGGCGAACGTGGGTTCGTCATTTTCATGCGGTAACGGTGAACCGCCATTCGTCTTTTTGAAGGCGAGGCGATAGCGGTTTGTGACCCCTCTACCGCGGCCAGAGACGACGATCAGCTGATCTGTATTGGTCAGCTCATCGATCGCTTTCTGCACACCGCGCTTGGTTGCGCCGAGGCGGGCAGCGATCGTTTCCTGGCTCATCCAGGCTTCGCCCTTTCCACGATTGATATAGGTCGCAATAGCCAAGCCAACGCATCGCGCGAACGCACTAAGCCTCAGGTCAAAGACAAGGTTGTCTTGCCATTCAGCTTTAAGGCGCGTGAACTCGTCACCTGTTTTGGGCGTGGGCATTTCTGGGATCCGGAAGCGGATGATTGGGAGAGGCGGGCGACATGCCCGTCGTCATGATCTCGGGCCTGCTAGGGCGCCACCGGTGGAAATTTGATTGCCATGATCGCAGCAGCGTTGTTCGTAAATGCCCCAAGCGGCCTTCCGTCCAACAACCAAGCGGCCCAGCAGCCCTTGCGCGCGGCTATGAAGCCAATCCTTTGCCTACCGTGGTAGATTGGCCGTGCATCATCTGGAACGCGGTCTTGAGCGCGCCTGCCAGCGGTGGTATCAATGCTATTGGAGCGGCGACAAAAAAGCTCTGAGTTTTCTGGGGTTTCCGGCGCGCCAACGCCGGAAGCCCCTTTAATTTTCTGGGTCATGATCAGGCGGCCTCCTGCCGGGAAGCCGCACGAGCCGCAAGCCAAGCGTCTACCTCGACCTCGCTCCAGGCGACGGTGTTGGGTCCCAAAGGGATTGCTTTCGGGAATCCGTAGGACTTAATCCAGCGGCCGAGGGTGACGCGATTCCGGACGATGCCTCGCGCCTGAAGGTCCTGATAGGATAAGAGCTTCATCTTGTTGCTCCGTGAAACATCGGTGCCAATCACCGTGCTACATGAAGCGATGCTGAGTACTATTTAGCCGGTCAGCAATAGTGAACTAAGGAGAAATCGGACGCTGGCTTTTCTCTGTTTCCTCCGTAATAGTATTCCATTCATCTGTTACCAGTCTTGCTTGATACTCGATGCTAACGTCTAGTCGATACGCTTTGAAAATATCGGATAGAAAGACGAGAAATGGGCCGCTTGCTTTGACCGTTCTATCAACGCTGTCCACAATTAGCGTAGGATTATTTCCAGTCAACTCGAAGTAGTCTTGGGCTGCCCGCTTCGCGATGCCGCGCATTTGACTATCCGGCCGTCGTTTATCTGGCGGCTCCCCCTCCAATTTCTGCTGCGCCATGTCAGCAGCCGAGGAAAGGCGATCCAGGGCGCGCGCTAGTTCGCCAAGTGTGATTCGCCTATCGGTTGCTAGACTTGGGTCCAATTCGGCCGAGCGTTTAGCCTCGGACCGAAGTTTTTTGAACCGCTGGAAGGTCATCGGCCCTGCGTCGCCATCGTCATAAACTGCCGGGTTCGCCGACGGCAACCACTGGAATCCCTGCAGTGCCTCGACCGCTGGGCCCTGCATCTTCATGACGCGGAAGAGGAGCTGCTCCGCCTTCTCGGATATGGCCTTGAGTTGATCAATCGTCTCGCTCTTGGGCGGATCTGGAACGTCAGGAAGTACCAGATATTCATATTCCTCAGCCATCGCATGGAAGTCGGTGACGTGACCGCCAGGCCATTTTGACGGCAGTTTGCGCAACGCGCGTTCCACTTCAGTCTGGATGACACCCGTCGACTGAACCTGAAGGGGAGGGCGGGGATTGCGCGCGGTCATCGAACGGCGTTCCCAACATGGAGTGACACCACATTGGCCGGCGCTGGCTCGACAATCGAGCGAAGTCGGCCTTCCCAAAGCGTCAGGGCGTCGAGCTTTTCCTGGAAATACCGGTGCCGATCATAAACTCGATGTAGTCCCGACTGCTTATGAGCGAGCAGAAGCTCTGCGACCAAAACGGGTACCGACAAAGCGGAAAGGTGCGTGCGGAATGTTCGGCGCACGTCGTGAAAAGACCAATTCTCCGGCTCTTCTGACACGCCATCAATCTTTGCTTCTGGCGCGACCTTGACGCCTTCGCCCATTGCCTTACCTATGCGCTTTCGGAATTTCGAAAAGCCGCTGATCGGATTGCTACCGGATTGGGTCGAGAAAACGTAGTCGCCGCCGTCCCAGCGTGGCAGGCTCTTAAGCAGTGCAATTGCCATCGGGGCTAGCGGCAGCGTGTGGGGCTCGTTACCCTTCATGCGCTCTGCCGCAATCGTTAGGGAACCAGCATCCAAGTCGACCTCTGTCCACGTCAATTCGGCAGCCTCCCGCAACCGCAGGCCGGTCAGCAGCAGCAGCCTGGCAAAAGGTGCGAGCGGATAATTCAGCCCCTCGGCGCTGCCGAGCACCCAAGCGGTGGCACCCCATAGGGCCTTGAGTTCTGCATCGGTCAGAATGCGGTCGCGCTGCGTCAGCGGCCCAACAAGGCGAACTGGCGAAATTCGGTCCGCCGGTGAATGTGGAAGGATGTCGCGCTCTACGGCCCAGCCGAAAAGCGAGCGCGCATGAGCGAGGGCCTGGTGCGCAACCGCGGGGCGGCCTGAAGCGGCAACCGCCTCGACCATTTCGATTACGTCACGCCGACTGATTTGCTTGATCGGCTTTTTCTTCCACCGCGCGATAAGCTCGCGGCGGATAACCTGCTCCGTAAGCTTTGCCGATCGGAGATTTTTTACATGTCGCTCAACATAGTCTTCGGCGAGCTTTTCGAACGTGTCCAATCGTTCTCGCTCGCGGGCCTGTTGTTCCTGCGCCTGACGAACCTTCGGATCGACATTGTTGCTGATATCGGCAAGCTCCTCGCGAGCCCGCGCGCGAGCCTTTGCGAGTAGCCCGCTCGTCTTTTCTTTAGTCGTGTCCAATGCAGGATATTTGCCGGCTTGGAAGCTATCCAGCGTGCGCTTGAGTTGCTTTTTTCCCAGGCGGCGCACGATCACGAATGAGACGTTACCACTGTCGGAAACCCGGACACCGAAATGAGGCAGCTCCGTATCCCAATACATTTCGCGCTTGCCCTGTGGCGCTGCCTTGAGGGACTGCAGGAATGTGCTGGTGAATTTCTTCCTCGCCATGAGCGGACCCAGTCATGAAAAATGATCGACACCGCTCGGGGCAACACCGGGGCAACAAGTGAGGTGTGTCAGCGGGTGTTACACGATGTAGCACCACGTTATGGGTTTTGGCAATAAGTCTTTGAAAAAACTGAAGTGAAGATGTAAACGTGTTACCCGATGTAATCTGCTGTTTTGGTACAGCACATCATTCGTAATGATGGGGTCGCGTGTTCGAGTCACGCAAGCGGCACCAGTTTCTTTATATTCTTCAATGTTTTAAAGAATCATTCAGCCTGACAGGCTCGACTAGCAACCCGCTGGTCATCACCGGGTCATCACCGTTTAGATTTGCAACGGTGCAAAATCCAATCTCGAGCCCGCAATGCATGTGGCGGGCCCCTCGCACTTAGCGCTGATCTCCTGAAAGTCTTTGTCGCAGCTCATCTGCATTTCGATAACTGGGAGGACGGGGATTCGGTCGCGACGCGATGTTGATCGCAATTCCAAATGAGAAGGGTCGCCAGATTCCTGAGACAATAAAGGCCGAAGACTCGCTTCGAATGGCCTTCATGCGATCACAAAAAATTTTTATCTCATCGGTCTCCCAACGGCTCGCTTAATTGGACGGCAGCATCGTTTGGTAGATTCTTGAGAATACCTGCCGCCCTGGGTTCTTTGAACTGGTCGACCTTAACGTATGTCTTGGGCCGAGCAGGAGGACGATGGAATGCCGGGCGGGAGGTATTGCGAGAGCTTCAACTCAAAGAGGTGCGACAAACTCCTCAACGGTGAGAGGTAAGGCCAAGGTGATCGTTGAAGGCCGGCAAAAGCATCATGAATACAGCCCGATTGCACTCAGCCCTGGGCTACAATCCGACGACACCTCGGGCGGTGTGCTACGGCCAGTTTCGCAACCCCGACCATATGTGGCGACCTCGCTTGGCAAGCCCTTGCGCGGCGCGACTGCTGTTTGGCGACCTCTGTCATATGCCCGGCCTGTCGACGCTGTTAGAAGCCTGCTGGCCATCATAATATCGCTAACGTGTTCCCACCAGCTCCACGCGCTGGGTGCACCAATCAGCATTCGAATTGTTCTGATATGCTGTTGGCCGGGAGTCCATCACTTCACGTAGCAACCATCAGTTATGCTTGCCACAGCACACGTCGCGTCAAAGCCATCCATGCACTAACATTCAAACTGGACCAGTCATCAGGACCCGGCCCCCAGGTCACCGCCGTCTATTAGCTGAGGGAGTGGGATTGGCTGACGAGTACTAAAGTCGACACGAGAAAGCATTTGTAATGGCGCACTAATTCCGCAATCCGAAGGGCACACTTCAATTGTTCTCCGCGACTTTGATGAGGTTCACCTTAGCGACTCGTACTATCTGGCTGGCGTCACACCCTTCTGCCGCCCCTTTTCGTCATATATATATATTGTAGAACCGCGCTGAACGCTGACGGTCGAGCCGGTATATCCCTTTAATCCGTCGTTGGCCCGCGATCCGGAACCGACCCCGATTACGCCGAGCTGGCGTCCTTTTTCGTCGTAAATATATACGGACGTTCCTCTTTGTACCGCGCTTCCGATAGTCATATTAGGATCCCTCCAGGTCAATTTTGATTTCGCCAACACAACATAATGATGTAGCCATAATAAAGGTGAACGTAGCAGAATTAAAAAGCGGTTCAGGCAATTTTTGTACAACTATCCACCGATACTAAAAAACTATCATGCGTAAGATCTTGAGAATGCCGCATCTTTGGCGGGTACACTTGAAGGTATGCTCGCTTGACGCCATCAGTCGCCCTACTCTCAGGGGGCCGTCGTCTGGATTGGGAGCGACACGGCGATCGCGACGCTGGTTGCCATCAGCACGATCAGTCCGCGCTCGGCTTCGGCAACGTTGAGATAGGCGAGGAATTTATCGCCGTCGCCTTCCGCAAATGTGGGCACCCAGACCGGACCCATCGAGCGTAGCAGTCCATGGGACATGGGTCATTGCGAGAGCATTGACGCAAAACTGCGCGATGAACTCCTCAGCGGCGAGATCTTCTCCTTGCTCCACGAAGTCAGGATAAGAATTGGGGATGGGGCGAAAACACGCCAAGCCGCTGCGCCCGCATTCGTCCCTGGGCCACCGCACCCCACACGCACCACAGACCGTTCCATGGCCCGCGCAGTTAGGCCCAGCTCCGACGGTCTTCGCACGGTGTCGGATAAACCTACTATCAACTAATATTCACTCTAAACACGTTAAAGCGCACCAGTGTCACCCATCTAGATGCTAGACAGTTACAATAAACAGAACCCACCTTACGGCAGACGATATTTTGCGTCATTGATTGCAAAACTTTCTTAACAATTTGCACTCCACGTTCTGTATCACCTTAGTCTACGTTATTCTATCTTTAGTAACTCTATACCACAAGAGATCGCTCCGGTCCCGGAATCAATAGTAGAATCACGATCACATCACGGCATCTCGTGATCAATTCAGCAAACCAAGCGTCAAGCCGACTCCCAATAGAAAGTCTGCGAAACGAACACTGAATCCCGGACTGTGTCTCAGGCTGCACCCTTTGGACTTTTAGAGTACGGTAACGAGTTCGTTCAGAGCATTAGCTCCGGCGAGTCACGAGTTAAGGTGAGCTAAGTAGACTCTTAAACGTCGCGAATCGTGGAACCATCGAGATCGAGCGTATGCTATCGGGAACATTGCTGGCACGCTTTTTAACGGCAAGAATAGGCGTCTAAGCGACGCAATTGTTGTTCGTCTCACGCGCGGTCAGTAACGTACCAGATTTCTGAATTTTAATATCCGGTCGTTGACCACAACTTGCTCTACTGATGTTGGTTCTACGTCCAAGTAAAGTCTTCCACCATATTCCTGGGAATCGGCCTTATAACCTGACGATCACTCTATTTCTACACTGAACAATAGTGCTACATTTCGACGCCTAACGCACCTTTAGGCGTTCACAATCGTTAGCACTGGCTGATCTCACGGAAATTGATTTTGGCTCGTCAGTTAGGAATATCATTATGAACGCCAAGCAAACGTTTGTCGTCCAATGGCTCGGTCAGAATGCCGAAATGGAAGACGTGTCCGAGGTGTCATTCCCCGCCCGACGTTTCGATAGAGCTCCGGCGTTAATACCATTCAGAAGTATGGATTACTGGTTTCTCCCTGATCCGCTGGTTTGGGAATGCCCCGGTGATATCCCCACACAGATTCTAATTCCTCGAGGGTTTGTTACCGATTTGGCCTCCACTCCGAGACTATTCTGGATTCTATTTCCACCCATTGGAACATACGGTGTGCCGGCAATTATGCATGATTGGCTGTACTGGACGCAGCCCGTTACTCGCAAAGTCGCAGACTCCACGTTTAGGCTTGCCATGTTTGAGATGGGCACAGCCGCGTGGAAGCGATTTGTAATCTATAGCTCATTGCGAGCCTTTGGGTGGATCGCTTGGCGAAACAATACAGCGGCGAAGCAGAGAGGTGAAAGACGCGTTTTGGGTGTGTTTCCTAGTGATCCCACCGTAACATGGGACAGTTGGCGCCGCATCCCTGGGGTATTACTATGAAACCTTACCGTCCTATCGCAAAAAGAATCGCTCTCCTCATGGGCAATAGTTCTTACCTATATGCGCCAGCACTCCCCAATACAAAAAATGACGCTGAGGACATTTGTCGGGCATTAGAACGGGTAGGCTTTGAAACCACGCTAGTGTGTGATGCGGGCCGCGACAAAATGGAGGACGCCCTCGGTGCTTTTCAACAGCGAATCGAAAATGCAGGCGTTGCGCTCTTATACTTTGCAGGTCACGGTCTACAGATTGATGGTGAAAACTATCTAATACCAATTGACGCTGAGCTTCGACAGGAAAGTCAGCTTTCTCGCCGAACATTTGCCTTAACTGAGCAAATGCATATTATGACGGACCGTGCGCAAACTTGTATTCTTTTAGTTGATGCTTGTCGAAACAATGTCTTTGTTAACAACGTGTATGGTACTGCGTCCAATCGATGGAGAAGTCGGAGTTTTGCCCCAAAAAACGGCCTTGCGAAAGTAGCATTAACAAATGGCTGCTACATTGCGTACGCTACATCGCCCAACGAAGTAGCGCTGGACGGAGTTGGGGGCAGGAACAGCCCGTTCACAGAGGCCCTTTTACAATATCTGGAAATCTCCGGTCTTTCGATTGACGATTTGATGACTAAGGTCCGGCAGCGGGTCGCTAAAAAAACCAACAATCAGCAACTACCGTGGGCCCAGTCGTCGCTTCGCGAGACCTTTATGTTTAAGCCTACGGATCGGGTCTCTACGAACGAAGCAGTACCACCCTCTTCGGGCCAGAATACGCAGGGACCAATATCATCTCAGGCACCGCCTGAGAAATCTACCCCGCCGGCACGTCCGCCAAAAAGCCGTGTGAAGTATATTGTCGGTGGTCTCGGAATTTTCGGTATACTGTTTGCTTGCACTTATTATTTCGAGGACGGCAAATGCATAATTTTATATCAGAAAAGCTGTTCAGCACGCGCTGAAGATGTAGAGGTGGCAGCGCAATCGATTGAATCAATGTCTGATAGGAAAACTTTGATAGCTCTTTCACGTACATATCCAGAGCTTAAGAACAGGATTGCTGCAAAAATTAAGGAGTTGGATGACGCCAACGATGCGTTATTCGCATCGCTATCCGCCGCATTGTTGAAAACTACGGACAGAATCGCACTCGCAGAGATCAGGCTAAAATTCCCACAATTGACCGACGAGGTTGATCAACGGGTCGCGATGCTTGATTCGCGTATAAAGCTGCTTGAACATCAGCGGGAACTTCTCGACGATACGAACGATCCACAGGTCGTCCTGGGCATCGAAAATACCTATCCCGAACTGGCCGACGCGGCCGCCAAAAAGCTAAAGGTGATAAGCGATCGCAAGGACGAAGTAGAAAAGCAGGCGTCGATCTTAGCAAGTCTCGTCGACACCAAGCAATTGCTTTCGATCAAAGTGAAGTTTCCGGAACTCGCATCCAAAGTAGATGACCGGATAAATCGCCTTAACGCACTCGATCTTCAACGCAAGATTGTGACCAACACCACGGACGGTCAGGCACTCGCAGCGATTAAGGTAGAA
>Ga0206841_1032_pt3 | contig 29986 bp, 35 predicted proteins | sample Alteio_BWOrgCont_25_FD_152851 | JGI IMG/M metagenome (GOLD analysis project Ga0206841, IMG submission 152851) | Enriched cells from forest soil in Barre Woods Harvard Forest LTER site, Petersham, Massachusetts, United States -... | ecosystem: Environmental > Terrestrial > Soil > Temperate forest >... | reverse complement strand
GCATTGGAATTAAAATTGCTTCTGGTCCAAATGCAGCACTCAATTTAAGCAAAGCTTCCTTGAAAATCAGAGAGGCAGACCCTTGAATCACTTGGCTTATTGCCCAGCGTTTTTCTCGGTCGGACAGAGGTCCTCTAGCTGATAAAGCAGACTCGCTTCAAATTGAACAGATCCCAACGTTATTGCCATATTTACCTTTACACCGTCGACAGACTAAACCGATACCCTCACAAGCATAAAGCTGCGACTCCGACTACAGCACAATAGTTATTATCCATGGAGAAATGTATGAAAAAGATAATAATTCTAAGTGGTATGTTGTGTCTGCTTATCAGTGCTGAAGCCACAGCCAGAGTTAATATTTCAGTGGGTTTATTCGGTGAGCCGGCGCCTGCTTATGTCGAAGCACCCGTCTATGTGGGAGCTCCGATATATCCAACCTATGCGGTGGAAGGAGAACGATATCACAGAGGGTATGATCACCGTGGTCACGGACGACGCGGACATGATTATCGTCGCCGCTAAACTATGATTGCAAGTCATCTACCCACACTTGTTTTAACACTATTTTAGGAGAATTATTATGAATAAGACTTTCACACTATTTACCGCCATTGCCAGTATTACTATTGCCACTTCAGCATTTGCCGAAAGCGCTATTCAAGATGATAAGTATGATATTCAAAACGCTATCGATGCCATTAGCAAAGACGATATGGCCCTGCAGAAAGATCGCGAAGCACTACGTAACGATCGCGCAGCTAAGGCTGCCGACAAGGTTAGTGGCGATACTGCAAAACAGGCGGCTGACAGTATACGTATCGGCGCTGACCATACGGCCATTGCAGAGAAAAAAGCGGAACGGAAAATTGATAGAGAGCGTCTTGACCATGCTGAAAAAGAATTGAATGAAGACGCGCCAGAATAATCAGGGACAGGAAAACACGCCAGGATAAATCGGCGTGTTCTCCACCACTTAATCTAATTGGGGATAATTTATATGGCGTCAGATAATAGTGCACTATCAGGGGGCCTGCTGGTCGTACTGGGTATTGTAGTCGCTCTGGGGGGAGTGTATTTCTATACTAATTACATTGCTCATCCGGCACAAACGCTAACTCTTACCTTGCCATCACTGCCTAAAGAGCCGTGAGTAAAAATAGTCATGTTTCGTATCTGTTGCCATGTGATGATGATTGGGATGAATATAATTGCGTGTTGGAATAATCATGCAGAAACAGTAGACCGGCTACAACTTTTATAGCCGGTCTAGTCTGTCATGGATGAAAAGATCTACGAAGCCAGCTTGCTTTGCCGTCCGTAGAACCAACCGCTTAATGCTCCGAGTACGATCCAGAACATCGCCATGGTCGCCAATGACGCGGCGGCAAATTCGGCGTTAAGTTCAGTCGGCACTACGCCGCCTAGCGGTGGCTTCGGTGCGCCGATAACATGTGGCAATACCATCACGGCAAGGGCAATAGCTTTGAATGCATTCGAGCGACCAAAGACGATGGCATAAAGTCCGAAGGCTGTTGCCAGCGCCGTTCCTATCCACCATGTTTGTCGTTCTGTAAGCGCGGCTGCCATAGTCGCTGGCAGTTCCGGCGGTAAGCCGAACCCGGGAGCTAGAGAGAATACAGCAAACCCGGCCAATCCCCACAATACGCCGCGCCTTGCATCCATAGGATCGCCGCGCAGGGTAAAGGCACCTATAAGCATCAGCGCAAAGCCGACGCCAACGCCAAGGTCAGCTACAAAGCGATATGCATTGCGTTCAAAGCCGTTGGCAGGTTCCCACGCTTCTTCTTCGTGATGCTCATGCACCATGCTCATTGCGGCTGCCGATGTTTTTTCTGCGGCTTCTTTTTTAGCAGCATCGGCATCTTCATATACTTCCGCTTCGAGAATGAGTGGGGTTAATTTAAAACTCTGTACCACGAAAACGAATATCCCCGCGAGACAACCGGCGACCAGCGCCGTGAATAAGATTTTCTGCATGGGATTAATGGCAAGGAAAAGCGGATGAATGACGCGTGTCGTGCGCGGCGTTATGCACCACGTCGATATGCGAAAATCCGATCATAAAGATAAAAGAAGCGCCAAGTGCAATAGCGGCCAATGAGGCCAGTTTGCTGTCAGCAGCACTCAAAGTCCCGCTGCTGGCGGGTTTGGATAGTGTGGAAGTATTCATAAAACCTCGATGCGTAAGAATTACACATCACTGCAAACTAGGATTTTCCCTCTATAGCATTAGAGGAAAGGATTCCCATCGATCACCCAGCTCGATGCGTTCACGCGTGACAACCAGTCGATGGCACGTCTCCTGGCTCACGGTCTTTGCCTTGCGCTACCTTCCCAGTTTCCCAGTGGTGTAACTTGCGCTCGGCTACCGCTTACAGTTGCAGGGGCAGCTACGGAATTGAATATTACTATCCTCACCGTATTCCATTTTGATTCCCTAACGGGAAACCATCGATGGTTACGATAACATGGAGAATAATTCCGTCAACGAGTTTTATAGTAACATTCACTACTCCTAATGAAATCATTCTCTCGGTGATTGTTTAATCTATAATCGCCTTATTATCGGCAATGCCGCGCACGAGATCGGCGATGCGCTTGCGCACAACTTGCTCTTTTATTTCTTTGAAAGCTTTCATGAGTTCTAGTGATTCTCGATCTGAAGCACCTCGTAAATTACGATCTGATTTAGTTGCATCTAAGTTATCGACATCTTTTGAATGCGATCCTGAGCTGACTTGCACTAAATCCTCAAAGAAATACATCACCGGTACGCGCATTAATTGCGAAAATGCATAAAGCCGAGTAGCGTTCATGGCATTAGAACCCTTTTCGTATTTTTGTACCTGTTGAAAGGTAATACCCGCCACTCTAGCGATTTTTGCCTGGGTTAACCCCATTTGGGTACGACGCGTACGCAATCGCTTGCCTACACTTACATCGATATTAGTTTTTTTCATGCGGATTCCTTACATAATTGTTTATTTTAAGAATTTAATATAATTCGCAATATGAAAAAATAATATTCTTTTAAACCTATCTTTCAAAGATAAGTGGAAATTCAAAAAAGGTTGTTGATGCTAATGAACTACCAACGTGGACGGGCGCTTATAATTCGCTCCGTTTTCTCTGGAACAGGTATATTATATTCTGAGCAGTAGGAAGCGAGGAGCCTTGAACCAATACCTCTTAGGCTATACACCTCCCCTAGTGCCAATGTTTCCGTAAAGCCACCATAGTTCTCTGCCACTGCCTTTTGAATTCTGCGTTCGGCCAATTCATCTAGATAACTAAAATAAGGATTATTTTCCGGATCAAAAGCGACCTTAGCTTCCTCTTCGTTGTGCGGTACTCGTTCATTATATTGTAGTTCACTGGGAAAATCAGAGGGATGAGTAAGTATAGGATGCTTATGTTTATCCAGCACTATTTTTCCGTTCAAGTCTTTTTGGAATATTTCATCACAGGTTTTAACCATGGGGGTGACGGAGGCAAGAGCAACGTCGTACGGATCTGCTTCCGCAACAGCTTGCCTAAATTCGAGGCGAAATGTTTTTGGATTCCAGACATGCATTATGAGTCTAGCACTATGATCCGCTGTATAACGTAGTATATGCCCTGTTTTGAAACTCTTGGGTTCGTTCTCAGAAACCGCGTCTTTTGCTGAGAAATGATGTACACCAAAGTCGCTATTGGCAGCGATACGATAATAATTTCCCTTTCGACATAAAAGAAACGTATAAGGCAACCATTTCAGAGATTTTTCTGCAATATGATTAACCAACTGATTATTGGCGGCAGCAGGGTCGTTTCGATCTCGTACAAAGAGATTTTCGTTACCCTTCCATAGGCTTAAATTACAATGCTGGCCACATCCAAATAATGTTTTTCCCTGCCCAGGAACATTAAACACTTCTCCATAATAATCTTGAAACTGTGAGGGTGCAAACTCGCCTGATTTAAATAATCCTCCGGCTTTGGATTCAAATTCATCGACAATGGTTGCAGGAACAGGTCCAAAATTTGCCTGGCTAAAGCCATCTTTACGGGCTCTATGCATCGCAGTATCACAAATTTCATCAATAGCCCTTGTCGCTCTAACCAGTCCTAGAGGATGAGTAACAACCTCAAGCTTGTACGTTCCTGCATTATCATAATATATATTTCTTAATCGTGTATCTTTTCCTACTAACTGTGCCAACCTTTTAGCATGCTCTTCCATCTCTATTTCATTTTTTATATGCCAATCAAAAGATGGGGCGGGTTGTTCATGAACGGGTTTTATGAAATGTCCTTCGCGTTCAAAACCGGCTTTTATATGCAGCTCCGGGCCACCTGCGGGGGACATATCTTCCACTGCCCATTCCAGTAGCTCTAGCGCTTGGATTTTTAATTCTCGAGCCTTTCTTGCTTGTACACTTAAAATGGTCATACGTTGGTTCTGAAGAAAACTGGGTGGTACAATAAAGTCTTGCTATACTTATTCAAAATAATAAAGACACCCATTAACTAGACAGATATGGTGCCTAGCGTACGATACCATCTCCTCCGAACGGTGGAATGGGGGTGCGCTTGCGGTGCTCATAATACTCTAGCGTTTCATCGGTTTTACATACTTCGTGGACCGGAATATGTGCATATTGGTTCACCGGTTCAACATACTTAGGCTGGTCGTCTGAATCACCTCGCACTCGACCGGCGGGCGCATAGGGAGGTTTGGGAAACTTCTCTCCTGCAATAGGTATTTTGTTTTTTATAGCGGGAGCAGTTTTATGCGGCCATTTATCTGTGACATCTATGATTTCAAACTTGTGTAAGGCGGTATACGTGTCTCCGGCAAGAGCAGCACCATCGGCGCTTCCATCCACCCCTTTGGTAGCGGCCCTAAGAAGAATATATTGGGCATCCAGCAATGTTTCAGGAACGATGGTCAGTGCATCAAGCGCTTTCTGGCGATAGGGATACGATCCCTTTGGGGTCGCATCAGAACCATCGACAAGTTCCAGCGTCTGCCCCTCTTCTAGTTGCTGTGCCGTTGCAGATGCCTGTCTTAAATTCCTCACCATAGCGTCAATCTGCTTATCGAATATCTCACCGAATTTGGTAACTACTTGCTCTTTTTCTTGAGCTTTCAAGAAGTCTGTCTTGGCGTTTAGTTGTCGAAGAAAATGAAATACACGGGTATTAAATTCAACCTTTATTCCTAATTCATTATCTGGCTTCTCCTTTGGCGGCACGATGATTCCGCCGCCAAACAGATTCGCTTTCTCCTCGATCCCGAGTGCTTTGAGGGCTTCCAACTTCTCTACCAGCGGTTCTATCTTCGAGTCGTCCAAAGTCTCGGCAACTTGCGCTATTTTGGTCGATGATCCAGTGTCTGTGACAGTCATGTATAATTTCTCCAAATTTGTTTATCTCTTACTACTCTCCATTTTCTTTATATATCATCTAGTTTCTGCGTTCTGTGCGCATGATTTTTCTAGTTCTTCTCTCGCAAGACGCATGGCATTTTCCCAACTGCCAAGTTGCCGCCTAATAGTTGGTACAGAAGGCCTGCTTGGATCACCCGCTATCTCTTGCGTATAACTTTGTATTGTAGAATCTTTTCCTGTGTGCTGCATATTTCCTAAATGTACACTTAGGGAGCGGGTACATATTTCATCTGTAAAGTATTTTTCACCTACTTTAGGTGGTGCTGTCCGTTCTCTGCGAGTGCACCAATTTTTTCCTATAACCCTTGCTATATTGTTAAGGCCTTTCTCAAATGCAGGCTTGATGTGTATTCCATCCGGTTCCATGAGGTAGGGAGAAAAACAATTTCTTTCCAGTAGATTTAATGTGCTTTGTTGTACGTTCCATTCAGGTTCTGTCTGAGAGAATTTTATTGCTTCACGTAGCGCCCTAATGGTTGGACCCAACGTATCTTTTATTCCATCGGGCTTTTCGCCTGGGTGTGTGCTGACAGGTTCAAGTATCTCATCTATTTCATTTTCTGCCGCTTTAGGAAGTGGTGCTTTAATTCTTTCTATCAGATAATCACGTGCTTTTTTATGATACTCCGCCCATAGCGGATTCGTGATTTCTAGAGTCCCATTCCATAACTTAGTACCTTCTATGTAGGGTTTAATTGCATCGGCAATGCGTACAACATCGCTGGCATAAAATTGACTGCCGTGTTGGTTGGTTTTCTTGTCTGTGTACCAAGTGCGCTCTTCTCCAAGCATTGGGCCGATGACCGCATCGGGCAGACCTGCTGCAATCTTAGCATATCCGATAGAGTGCATTAGGGCTGCCAAGCCTTTTTTATCTCCCACGGCATTGGTTCCCAGCTTATCAAGTAATATATCCTCAAACTCCCTTGGCAGCTTACGTGCTGAGTCAAGCCACCCTTCGTCAACCCCCTTATCAAGTTCTGACTTGATAGCTTTGGCAAATTTTTCAACAAACTCAGCATCGAGTTTTCTTTTGCCTGCTAACGTGGCGTTTATAATCGTACCAGATATTTCTGGGCTAAAATTCTTTCCAATCTCACTATAAGTTAAGCCCGTGTTCTGGTGGAGCATTGCATAAAGAGCACGCGGCTCTGCCATGCGCATTTGCGCTTTTATGTTCTCCGATGCGCTTCTTTGCTCTTCACGCGCACTATCCAGTCCAGCCAGATGTGCTCTGCGTGTTTCTTTTGCCGCCATCAGATTTGTCACCTGTGCCTGATCGGCCATTTCATCATATCTTTGTTCTATGGGACTTCTTTTATCTGCAGGTAAATCCGTGTCTCTTCTGAGTGCTGTGGCTCCTCTATCTCCGGTTTTCGGTGATGACGATTGCAAGGGTTGACGTGGTATTGGAGGGAAGGCACGGTTAATGCTGATAATTGCGCTATCGCTCAGGCCATAACCAGTCTCAAGGCAGTTTTCTATTAAGCTGGCATCGTAACCTGTTATTCTTGCAATATGCGCGATCGACTTCTTCGTAGTATGGGCGCGCATTTGCTCTATTAATTCTACCCTGCTAACCATATTATGTGCTGATTGTGCATGTTTTAGAAACATTCACGTTACCATAAAATGGGTATGAATTCTTTAAGATTTGGTTACAATTTGGTTATAACCCTGGCCTGTTTCATCAGGTGAAACACCTAATGCAGCAACATAATATTTATATTTATCTGAATTATAGATAAAGTCATAATACCTCAATCATCATGGTTCTCGATTTCACACCCATCCAAAGGCGATGTTGCCTGAATCAGACGAAGTGGACTGTCTAATGCTGAGATTTTGCCTGTATTTCTGATTGAAATTTTACCAGAAAATCATGTTATACGGTGTGGCCCATAATAATTCGGCAAAATGAAACGATATAGCCCCGAAATAAACGAGGTGTATATAACTTGTATATACGCGCCACCTAATTTTTTACACTAAATATACACGCAATTGTCTACGCTTTGATCATTAGTAACTAGGTCGGAGCATTGTCTATGTCCAAGAAATCATCGCTTGTCGCTACTTGTAGTTCCGGCGGTAAGCACCCGGATATACCTCCCGAAAGCAGAAACGCCCAAATTGTTATTCTCGAAGATTACCGACAACGCTTAACGCCGATAATGCCTACTGACAATAATCCAGATAACGAAATCCTTTATTTCCCCCTCACCGTCGACTCCGATTTAAGCGCCGAAGCGCAAAACATTATCCGCCATAGCTGTGGCACTTCCGTCAGCTCACTAAAACTAGAGCCTTTGCCCATAAAACATCAAACCAAAATCTGGGTTAGCCTGCAGGCCGCCGCTTTTAGCATTGCCTTGCATGCCATTATTCTTGGCTTGCCCGGCGCAGAGCTTGGCATGGTGAAACACGTGAGCGCACCTCAACAGATCGAAGGGTAACGGTATGAATCATTTTTCAGGTATATGGATTCCCTTAGTTACGCCATTTGCAGATGGGGAAGTAGATTACATCGCCGCACAAAAACTCGCCCGGCACATGGTGGATAGTGGTGTGCATGGATTGGTAGTATGCGGGACGACTGGCGAGGCCACCAACCTCAGCCAAGTTGAAAAGGAATTGTTGCTCGAAGCCATAATCGATGCGGTTCGTGGCCGCTGCCCTGTGCTCATGGGCCTAAACGGCAGTAACACGCGCGCGGTGGCCAGCGATGCATGGGCGTTCCAAAGAAGCGGCATCGATGGATATCTCATGTCCGCCCCATGCTATGTACGCCCGAGCCAAGAAGGGATCATTGAACATTTCCGTCACATTGCCCGGGTTACGGATTTACCTATCGTTATTTACAACATTCCCTCTCGTACCGGCATCAATATGGACGTACGAACCATTGCCGCACTCTGCGAATCCACCCAGTTCGTCGCCGTCAAGGAATGCGGCGGTATGCAGCAACTGGCGACGCTTATCAATGACGGCTTCTGTAATGTTTTATGCGGTGACGATGCCTTGCTATTTAATGCGCTGGTGCATGGCGGGCATGGCGCTATATCGGCATCGGCACATGTTTGCCCTGAATTATTCGTTGCCATGTACACACTCACCAAACAACGAAAATTCGATCAAGCGCGCGCACTGTTCAATCAATTACTACCTTTGATCCGTCTGTTATTCAGCGAACCTAATCCTGCACCAGTTAAGGCGGCACTAGCCATGCAGGGCTGGATTCACGATGAGTTACGGCTGCCCATGCTTCCAGCAAGCAGCGCCTGTCAGGAACAATTGCGCCATGCGTTGGATAGTTTGGAATCCTTAAAACCGATATATCAGATAAGCGGAGTAAAAACCTATGCTGCGTAATGCGGAAATAAACAGTTTGATGAGTGCTATCCTTCTAAAACTGACACCCTTTTCGACCAAAGAAACGAATTATCAATTATGGGCGATTTACGACCAGTTGGAAGAATGGAAAGTAAGCGTCGAATGGGAGCATCCTAGTATTGGAACTGACCATTCCGTCGAAACCGCCCAATCCATCCTTGCCAAACTGGAAACCTTGCCCGATCGAAAACTTGCGCAGGAAATTGAGCAAATCGTAAAACGTCATACGCACGCGCATGAAAGAAAAATGAAGAATGTGGCTTGCGGTAAAGTCATTAGCGACTGGCAGGTGAAAGATACGGAATTTGCAGGAAATCATTATGCCGTTGCCACGCGTTCTGCCCGATAAAACCCGTTTTGATTTCATGGGAAAGCGATGGATCGGTTTTACCGTCTCCATCATCCTGACCTTGGTATCAATCGCCTTGGTGTGCACCGAAGGACTCAATCTCGGTATTGATTTTACCGGTGGTATTTTAATGGAAATCCATACCGACAAACCTCTTGAATTGGCCCGGGTGCGCGATACGCTGAGCCATCAGGGATTCGGGGAAGTGTCTCTGCAAAACCTGGGCAGCGAACGTGATGTGTTGATACGCCTACAAGTGTCCAAAGACGAAGAACAAGCCAAAATCGTTGATGAACTCAAGGGCGTTCTTAACACGCAGACAGGTCAGACTATCGATTACCGAAAGATCGATTATGTCGGTCCCACGATGGGCAGTGAACTGGTGGAGAATGGCATTTTGGCAGTCATATCCGCATTTAGCGCGATCATGGTCTATCTATGGTACCGCTTTGAATGGCAATACGGTGTCGGAGCGGTTGTTTCGTTACTACATAACAGTATTATGTTGTTTGGCTTCTTCGCGTTTACGCGCTTTGAGTTCGGCGCCACCGCCATCGCCGCCATACTGACGGTGGTGGGATATTCCGTCAACGATACGGTGGTGATTTATGACCGCATTCGCGAGAACATGCGGCGTTATAAGAAAATGGACGTATCCGAACTACTCAATGTCAGCATCAACGATACGCTCTCACGCACCATTTTGACCGTTACCACCGTTTTATTGGCCGCGATGTCGCTGGCGATTTTTGGCGGCGAAGTCATCCGGGGATTAAGCTGCGCTATCGTTTTTGGCGTGGTTGTGGGCACCTATTCCTCAATCTACATCGCATCGCCCATGCTGATCTATCTCCATATCCGGCCTAAGCTTGAAACAAAGCCTATCGGATAATCCCGAAAGGAAACCGCCATGCCGTACGATACGAAAGAATCTTTAAAAGACTTATGGAAAAAGGAAATCACCGTCCGCAAAAAAGCGCACCAATGGGGAACGCTTTCCGATGCCGGTTTTATAGGATTGGTGGGCACCGAAATTCCAGAATTCGTTAAAAAAGGAAACGAGCGAAAACCCGCGTGGCGATTACCATTATTCGTTGCAAGCAGCGCCAGCATCATAATCGGCGTGGTGATGAATTGGATTAAGAGTGAGAAGGCCGACGATCTGCGCGAATCGGCTTTGATGATTGAACATAATCCCAGCAAGGAGCAAGACGTCACCAAGTGGGGCACAAAAATAGCAACACAGCAAGATACTCAACAAGGAATTTCAAAATAATCTCGCCAAAATTTCTAATGCCGCATCAGGTGGAACATCGAGTTGACTACCACAACTTTGAGGCCATTACTGTAGAGCATAATGTGCGAATAAAACTGGACTATGCACATACCCGACATAAGCCATAAAAGGTAAGTTCGTGGCTTTGTGCCTTGAAACCTTTTGGAACGAGGGTTTTAAGCTCCTTTGGACAACCTTCCAGTTCGTAAACCTTGTCACATTCTGTGCATTTGAAGTGGTGATGATGGTGTTTTGTTATTTCGTAACGCGGCGGGTCGTTCGCAATAACGACCGTACGCAGTTCATCGGCCTCGCATAAACGTCCGATCTCACGATAAACCGTTGCAAGACCCAGCGTCGGCAATAATTTTTGTCCTTCCGCCAACACTTCATGAATAGTGAGTGGTCGATCCGCATCATGAATCACCTGAGTAACAATCTGTTTTTGTATTGTATTGCGTAGTCGCATAGCAGTCCTCATACATCATCAATAATGATATTGCATTATCAATATCATTATATTATTGATACATTGCTCTCAATAACAGCATAGCATAGCTTTTAGGAAATTCCATGAGAATAGCTCATTATATAGTCGTAGCACTGGCCTGCATTACTACCGCCAACGCTTTTGCAGCAGATGATATTCAAAGCGATGCTGCGTCAGAACCCCTCAAAATTACCATTATGAAGTACTTTGATGAGGCGCGTAATCGCCTGTCCACCAGCACGGGTAGCAGCACTTATAATTTTGACGAGAAGGAATTGGATACTTTACCGGAAGGCGAGTTTACGCCGCTGAATGAGGTAATCTTACAGGCTCCGGGCGTGGCACAGGATTCCTATGGGCAGTTGCATGTGCGCGGTGAGCATGCCGATATTCAATATCGTATTAACGGTATTATCATACCGGAAGGCATTACGGGGTTTGGACAAACGCTCGATACACATTTCGCTGATAAGATCGATTTCATGACGGGTGCGTTACCGGCGCAATACGGCTACCGTACCGCTGGCGTGGTCAATATCACCACCAAGTCCGGTGCGGTCGAAGACGGCGGTCGTAGCAGCATCATGGCCGGCGGCGCTCAAACATTCGAGGGCAATCAGGAATTTTACGGTTCGAAAGGCCCCCTCACCTATTATTTCACTGGTAGCTATGACCAGAATGACCGCGGCATCGAACCGCCGACCGCAAGTGCCCGTGCTATTCATGATTATACGCAACAAGATAAGGAGTTCGGGTATATGTCCTATGCTCCCAATACCGAAAACCGCCTGAATTTTATCTTCGGCAACTCGACAAACCGTTTCCAAATCCCTAATAACCCGGGGCAAACACAAACCTATACGGAAACAGGTGTTCCCGCGTTCGATTCCGCTACCTTAAACGAAGAGCAATTTGAGCATAACATTTATGCTATCGCGGCATTGCAGGGCGTCATCGGTGATAAAACCGATTACCAGTTCGCACTCTATTCCCGTGACAGCACGGTGCTGTTTAAGCCAGATCCGCTGGGGGATTTGTTTTTTAATGGCATTGCCGCACGCGTGGACCAGGAAAGCTTCACCAACGGCCTGCAAAATGATTTCAGCTACCATCTCGATAACAGCCACACCATCCGCACCGGGTGGTCAGCAAGCTATGAGCAAGCAAAAAGCGATACCAATTCCACGGTGTTCCCTCTCGCGCAATGCGATGTAAGCAATAACTGCATCGGCCCAACGGAAACGATCATTGATAATCACAATAAGAACGCCACGTTGCTTGGCTATTACCTGCAAGATGAATGGCAGGCACTCGATAAATTGACGATCAATTACGGCGCACGGTTTGATTATTATAATGCCTATATCAGCGATAACCAAATCAGTCCGCGTATCGGCGCGATCTACGCACTAACACCAACGACCAAACTCCATACAGGATATGCGCGGTATTTCACACCGCCGCCAACTGAGTTGATTGCACCGGTCACCATCTCTGCATTTCAGAATACGACCGGCGCACCACCCAGTAGCGGCTCATCGCCGGTTAGGCCGGAAAAAGATAATTACTTCGATGCCGGCGTGATTCAAAAGGTGGGGAATCATTTGACGCTGGGCGCGGACGCATATTACAAGCAAGCCCGCAATCTGCTAGATGAAGGACAATTCGGATCAGCACTTATCTTTGCGCCATTCAATTATGAAAAAGGCTATGCCGAGGGCATAGAATTTACCGGCGATTACCAAAGCGGCGCATTTTCCAGCTATGCAAACCTCGCCCTCTCACGTGCCATGGGAAAAAATGTAACCTCCGGTCAGTATAATTTTGGGCAAGATGAATTGGATTATATCGCTACACACTATGTTCATCTCGACCACGATCAAACCTATACCGGCTCGGCAGGTGCTGCCTATACCTACCAAACGGTCAAATATAGCACCGATGTGATCTATGGCAGTGGGTTGCGTAGTGGTTTTGCCAATACCACTCATCTGGCGTTCTACGATCAGGTAAACGCTGCTGCCGAACATACCTTCGACCTTGGCACCGCGGGGCCATTAGATGCCCGGTTATCCGTTCTCAACTTGTTCGATCGGGTATATGAAATCCGCGATGGTTCAGGCATAGGCGTGTTTGCGCCTCAATATGGGCCACGTCGGACGTTCTTTGTATCTTTGAGCAAGCCATTCTAATTGGATAATAATAGTAATCATTCTAGAAACTCTTCCACATCGGGGATCCGTGTAAAGGCAATCTTGCTACCGGAGAAGCTACGGCCTTGTGCGGGTAGTTAGCTATCGATTTGGTACGAATTTATAAGGCCTTTGATTGATCAAGAGGCAAGCTACTTCATATCGCTTCTTTATGAGGGTTCTGTTCAAGTTATGTTCTTCCAAAGAATCGATCGTTATTAAAACCAAAGTGGAAGGTGGCAGTGTAACGACCATTTTTAATTTCAATCGATGAAAGGAAAAATGTTATGGCAAATATAAGTACGACGAAAAGATCAGCTTGTTTCGTTTGAGCAAGTTATTGCCGCTGGATAGCTGTTCCCATAGAATTTTTAGTTCCAGATAATGCCGGATAGTGAATTTATTTTTTGGTTGGTAAATTTTTCATGCCAGTCAGTCACAAGCGATATATTTTTTATGGAATTTTAATCCTGATTATCGGCGGGCTAATTACCGCGCGGCTTTATCTTAACGTATGGGTGAAGGACTACGTCAATCAGGTGCTGGACAGCATTCCAGGGCATAAAGGCACAGTCGCAGACATCGATATAGACCTCTATCGCGGTGCTTACCGAATTCATCAGCTGAAACTATATAAAAAAACCGGGAATATACCCACGCCCTTCATTAATATCGAGGTAGTGGATTTGTCGATTGAATGGGGTGCCCTTTTCCATGGTCGGATCGTCTCTAATGCCGATCTGACGCGACCGGAGATTAATTTCGCTGTCAACCGGGCCGGGACAGAGGAACAAACCGGAGCAGGAGTAGATTGGAGCAAACCCATAAGGGATTTATCCCCTATCGACATCAACCTAGTCAAATTCCGCGAAGGGAAGCTTGCTTATCGAGATTTTTCCACGACACCGCAGGTAAATATCTATATTCACCATATGTCGGGCGAAGTGCATAATTTGCGTAATGTCGTCGATAAGCAAAATCGTCTGCCATCGACGCTGGCTGTGAAAGGCGATTCCATTGGCAACGGCAAGCTGACGATCGATGGAAAACTCAATATCCTCAAGCCATTCCCTGATATGGATCTTGATATAAAGCTTGAACAGGTATACCTGCCGGCGCTCAGCGACTACAGTGATGCCTATGCGAGCGTAGACATCCGCGAGGGCGATTTGGATGTGTATTCTGAAGTCACCATAACGGACGGTCAGGTATCCGGTTATGTCAAACCGATAGCAAGGCAAATAGCGCTGATTGATTTACGCAAGCACCCAAACCCCTTAAAACTGGTCTGGGAAACGGTAGTGGCGGCAGCCGTAAAAATTTTCACTAACTTACCGCGCGACCAGTTCGCAACGAAAATACCGTTGGAAGGCAATTTGAATAATATCGACACCGATACGTTGGCGGCACTGGGCGGTATTATACGCAATGCATTTTTTGAAGCCGTCAAACGAGGGTTTGACCAGGATGCATCTACCCAAAAATAGACTCTGTTATTCAGGGTTAGCGGTGCCCATCATCAGACCTAAGCCCGCGGTCTGAAGGTGCGTGTGCGTTGCCTGAGTTATGCTGAGCCATGTGATTATTCGTATAATAAAGTAAGCGGTGGCTTTTTTTATTTTAGTCCGGCGTTTTTCGGTATTGCATTCTTACAACCTTAGTTCTAGGCCAAAGATTCAGCACAGGAGGATTTATGAAAAATAGTATCAGACATTCCTACGACCGCAGAAATACTTATCTTCACGCTTTATCGAATCCGGATACAGAATTTGGTATGCCCAAAAATATACAAACAAAACTGTATTTCGTTGAAAAAGAACTCCAGCTAACGGAATTAAAAAACAATAAAAGTCTTAATGAAAAAGATGTTTCGAGAGTAGTCGCGTTTTCCAGTGAAAGTTTGCAAGTAGAAAAAATCTCGCCTATTGCTCAGACATTAAGAAAAAGGGGGTTTCTGATAAGTGGTTTAACTGTTATCGCAGTAATTATCAGTTCCGCCCTACTTACTATGCCTAACCTGAACAAGAATATTAGTAATATTGGACAAGTAGAGGCCCCCTTAATCTATGGAGACAAAAGTCCGAACGCCATGGATGCAGCAGATAAATTAAACGGCACTGCCGATCAATAATTCTATACCTAGAGGCAAAAAACTAATACGCAGTTTTCGGAGTCAGTGATTTAAATCACTAGCTTTGTCATTTTGGGACGATAAATTCGCATCCGGTATCGATTCTTTTGGCAAAGATAGCTTATTATAATTCGCTGATCGGAGTTTTATTTTCCCTACTATTTCAAAAAAATTCGCTGCTGCGTTGAGTAGCAAATTTTGTAAAATAACTTAGAATTTCAGGTGGGTTACAGCGGTGCTTTAAGGCAAAAACCCATTAAAAACGCTAAAATTCCCTGCTAATATGCTGTTTAGCAGGGAATTGACAGACAGAGACGGGTTCGCTACAGACTCTGTCCACCACCACATTTTTAACTGCTCTCATTGAGTATCATCATGACCGAGGTGATCAATCTACAACAAAAACGCAAAGCCAAAGCGCGCACCGAAAAAGAAAAAAAGGCATCTGAGAACCGCGTGAAATTTGGTCGGACAAAAGAAGAAAAGAAGGCGGAGAAACTAAAGTCCGATCGTGCTGAGCGCCATTTACAAGGGCACAAGCGCGACATCAAAGAAGAATAGAGAGCGTTACTCTCAACAACTTGATACTGCGACCCCTTCGTCTAACGGTTAGGACACGACCCTCTCAAGGTCGGAATACGGGTTCGATTCCCGTAGGGGTCACCACCTCAGCATATCACTCCAATTTCCCGATGACTTGTAGCTTCTCAATTAAAGCTGATTTTGCCATATCTTCCACCGGCAGCAACACCAGGGCTTTGATGCGCCTTTCCAGAATGGCAAATACGCGGTCGAATTCCTTCTCAATCTCCGTTATTGTTCCTTGAAAATGCGCCGGATCCGGCGCGCCCCAATGGGCTTTTACGGGAGCGCCGGGAAATATAGGGCAGGTTTCGCCCGCCGCATTATCGCAAACCGTAATCACCATATCGATATCCATCGCGACGTCCTTGAATACGCCCCAGGATTTGCTCTCGTAACCGAGCGGGCTGATGCCGTGGCGTTCCAACGTCGCCAGGCTCATCGGATGCACTTTCCCGGAGGGAAAGCTTCCGGCACTGAAAGCACGGAATTTTCCTTTGCCGTAATGCTTAAGCAACCCCTCTGCCATAATGCTGCGGCAGGAATTACCGGTGCAGAGGAACAGGACGTTTTTCATTAGCGATACTAAGATTCAGAAATATGCGGCACAACCACCGACGCAGCATCCTTAGGCAGCGACGGCACCAGCCAACGAAATAATAAGGTTGCCGCCAATGCGCCCAGTAATTGTGCTGCGATAAAGCCCGGTGCATCGGCGGGGCGAATCCCGGCAAAGGTATCGCTCGCAGAGCGCGCCAGTGTCACGGCGGGATTGGCGAATGACGTGGAAGAAGTAAACCAGTAGGCGCTGGTGATATACGCAGCCACCGCAAACGGCACGGCGGAAGAACGAAGGCGCGCGCAGCCCCATATCACCACCAGTAACCCAAACGTCGCAATAAATTCGCTGAATAGCTGCGCATTGCCCGACCGGATGTGACGCGAGGCCGTAAAAAGCGGTTCTTCAAACATGATATGCGCTGCCGCGACTCCGCCAAAAGCTCCCGCCACCTGCCCCGCTAAATATCCCGGCACTTCGCGCCAGGGTAAGCCGCCCTGCCAGGCATCCGCCAGCGTTACGGCGGGATTAAAATGCGCACCTGAAACCGGCCCGAAGGTAAGAATAAGCGCAACCAGCATCGCGCCCGTAGCCAACGTGTTGGCAAGCAGTGCCACCGCCACATTGCCGCCCGACAAACGCTCGCCCATAATGCCGGAGCCGACCACGGCCGCTAACAAAAATGCCGTTCCAACCGCTTCCGCCGTGATACGTTTTGCCTGACTCATGGACAGCACGCCTTTTGCATCAATTTTTCAACGCCCTTGCAGGTAGATTTATCCATGGCACAACAATCTTCCAGAAGAAATTGCACCAGCTCCTGCACCCTGTCGAGATTGGCAAAATAAATAACGGAACGCCCTTCTTTGCGCGATTCCACCAAGCCGGCCTGACTAAGATGGGCCAAATGAAACGAGAGGGTATTTTGCGGGATGCGCATTTTTTCACTCAGCGCACCGGCAGCCACGCCTCGCTTCCCATTTTTCACAAGGATGCGAAAAGCCGTGAGGCGTGTTTCCTGCGAAAGTCCAGCAAAAGCCTTAAGTGCTAGGGTAATATCCATATATCTAGAATAATAGATATATTATACCCTGTCAACCCTCGTATTATTTCGCCGCCATGCGCATCGCGCCATCAAGGCGGATCACTTCGCCGTTGATAGCGGAATTTTCGATGATGTGCTTAACCAACGAAGCAAATTCCTCTGGTCTTATAAGGCGTGCGGGAAACGGAATCGTCGCTTCCAAGCTTGCACGCACTTCCGGCGTCATGCCGGCGACCATCGGTGTATCGACCGGCCCGGGCGCGATGGCGTTGACACGAATGCCGAATTTCGCAAATTCCCGCGCCGCCGGCAACGTTAAACTCACCACGCCGCCTTTCGACGCCGCATAGGCCGCCTGCCCGGTCTGCCCTTCATACGCCGCAATCGACGCGGTATTGATAATAACGCCGCGCTCCTTGGCCTCACCCCATTCCGGCACGGTACTCATGGCCTGCGCGGCAAGACGCATTACGTTAAACGTACCGACGAGATTCACCCGCAGCACCTGCTCAAACGCATCAAGCGCCATCGGCCCCTCGCGCGATAAAATTCGTCCCGCGCCGAGCACGCCGGCGCAATTGACCAGAATCCGCGCCACGCCATTTGCCATATTCGCCGTACCCAGCGCTAGGCTTACGCTTGCTTCGTTCGCCACATCACATTCGCACGCAATACCACCGATGGATTGCGCCACCGCTTGCGCCGCTTCCATATTACGGTCCAGCACCGCCACTTTCGCACCGTCATTCGCAAGCATGCGGGCTGTTTCGGCTCCAAGGCCCGAACCGCCGCCGGTGACAATCGCAGACACATTATTTAAAAGCATTAGACTAACTCCCGGCTGATGATGATGCGTTGTACATCGCTCGTACCCTCATAAATCTGGCAGACGCGCATGTCGCGGTAAATCCGCTCCAATGGGAAATCGCGCAGATACCCGTACCCCCCAAGGGTCTGTATCGCGCTCGAGCATACATATTCCGCTACCTCGGATGCAAATAATTTCGCCATGCAGGCTTCCTTCAAACACGGCCGCTCAGCATCACGAAGACTTGCCGCATAATGTAAAAGCTGCCGCGCCGCTTCGAGTTTCGTCGCCATATCACTTAGGCGAAACGCTACCGCCTGATGTGATATAATGGGCTTTCCGAACGTCACGCGCTCCTTCGCATAAGCTAACGCAAACTCAAGGCTCGCCCGCGCCATGCCGATCGCCTGTGCCGCAATACCGATGCGCCCGCCCTCCAGATTAGAAAGCGCAATCTTATACCCCTCCCCTTCAACGCCCAGACGATGCGTAACCGGCACGTGCATATCCTCAAACACCAACTGCGCCGTATCCGATGATGTTTGTCCTAATTTATCTTCGATCTTGGAAACGATATACCCCTTGGTGGTAGTCGGTACAATGAAAGCCGAAATACCTTTTTTCCCCGCCGTACGGTCGGTAACAGCAAACACCAACGCAATATCCGCATACTTGCCCGACGTGATGAACTGCTTGGTGCCATTTAACACATAATGATCGCCATCGCGCCGCGCCGAGCATAAAAGCGCTGCCGCATCGGAGCCGGCCTGCGGTTCCGTAAGCGCAAATGCGCCGAGCTTTTCGCCATGAGCAATCGACTTTAAGAAATGTTCTTTTTGCCAATCATTACCGAACTTCAAAAGCCCTGCACCCACCAGCGAATTCTGCACGCTCACAATCGTCGAGCATGCTCCATCTGCAGCGGCGATTTCCTCAATCGCCAGCGCCATGGATACATAATCGAGTCCTGCGCCACCAAGCGATTCGGGAATAAGCATTCCCATTAATCCCAATTTTCCCATTTCCGCAATTTCTTCGCTTGGAAAACGCGCTTCTGCGTCACGCGCTGCCGCTCCCGGCGCTAAGCGCTCTCGTGCGAAATCCTCCGCCATTTTACGAATCATCTCGTGTGTTTCATTGAGTATCATGTCATGCGCTCCACTGCCATTGCCACCGCCTCGCCGCCGCCAATGCAAAGACTCGCGACACCGCGTTTTAAATCATATTTTTCCAGCGCCGAAAGCAACGTCACCAGAATACGCGCCCCCGACGCACCGATCGGATGTCCGAGCGCACACGCGCCGCCATGTACATTCATTTTATCGTGCAGAATATCGAGATCGCGCATCGCCGCCATTGTCACTACCGCGAACGCTTCATTGATTTCAAACAAATCGACATCCTTAAGCGTCCATCCAATTTTTTCCGAAAGCTTATTTAATGCCCCTATCGGAGCCGTCGCAAACCATGCAGGACTTTGCGCATGACTGCTATGGCCGACAACATGCGCCAATGGCTTCAGTCCGCGTTTTTCAGCCTCCGATGCACGCATCAATATGAGCGCTGCCGCACCGTCGGATATAGAACTAGCATTGGCCGCTGTCACTGTGCCATCTTTTGCAAACGCAGGTTTCAGCGTCGGAATGCGGGCAATATCCACTTTCTGCGGATGCTCATCAATGGTTATTTCTGTATCGCCTTTTTTATTTTTGACGGTTATGGGAACTATTTCGCGTGCAAAACTTCCATCAGCGGCGGCCTTTTTCGCGCGCTCCAGCGATCTGACCGCAAACGCATCCTGCGCATCGCGCGTAAATTGATAATGTTGCGCGCAAGTTTCTGCAAATACCCCCATAAGCTTGCCCTTATCGTATGCATCCTGCAGACCATCCAAAAACATATGATCAACGATTTCGGCGTTGCCAAGTCGATAGCCGTCACGCGCTTTGGGTAAAAGATGTGGGGCATTGCTCATGCTCTCCATACCCCCGGCCAGTACAATATTCGCAGAACCTGCAACAATCGCATCATATGCCAGCATCACTGATTTTAGACCCGAACCGCACACTTTGCTCACCGTTGTGCAAGCAACCGATTCCGGCAATCCTGCACCGAGTGCCGCCTGCCGCGCCGGGGCCTGGCCAATTCCGGCGGAAAGCACGCAACCCATATAAACTTCATCCACGCTATCGCCAGAAAACCCCGCCCGCTCCATCGCCGCATGAATGGTTGCCGCGCCTAACTGCGGCGTGCTCATGCTTTTCAATGCACCTTGCAGATCCCCCATAGGGGTACGTGCCGCAGAGACGATAACAATAGGATCATTCATATGGCCTTGGCTCTTTCACGTAAAATAAATTTCTGTATTTTGCCGGTCGGCGTTTTATCGAGCGGACCGAAGACGATATGTTTTGGACATTTGAAATGAGCAAGGCGCTCACGGCAAAATGCGATCATGGCTTCTTCACTCACACTATCCGTTTCTGACTTTAATTCAACAAAAGCGCACACCACCTCACCCCAGTGATCGTGCGGCTTGGCGACCACCGCCGCTTCCAACACTGCCGGATGCCGATATATCACGCTTTCCACTTCAATGGTGGAGATATTTTCTGCACCCGAAATAATGATGTCCTTGAGCCGGTCCTTCACCTCGATATAACCGTCGGGATGGCGCACAGCGAGATCGCCGGTATGATACCAGCCTCCACGGAATATCGCCTCATTCGCTTGCGCGTTTTTAAGATACCCTTTCATTACCACATTGCCGCGCATCAGCACCTCGCCGATGGATGTGCCGTCACGTGGTAATTCACGCATCGATTCGGGTTCGACCACCTGCATGAATTCCAGTGAATGATAACGCACACCCTGGCGCGCTTTGAGATTCGCCTGTTCGGGCTTGGGAAGCGCGTTCCATTCCGGATGCCAGGCGCACGACATATTCGGTCCAAATACTTCCGTACCACCATACACATGCGTCACGTTAAAATCCAAGCGCTCCATGGCTTCGAGCACGGCGGCAGGCGGCGCAGAACCAGCCGTCATTACCTGTATGGTGCGGCCGAATTTCCGTTTTACATTCTCCGGCGCATTGATCAACATATTGAGTACGACGGGTGCAGCAGTAAAATGTGTAACATTGTGCTTTTCGATCATCTCGAATACCGAAGCCGCTTCAACTTTTCGCAAACACACATGCGTGCCGGCGAGTGCCGTTACCGTCCACGGGAAGCACCAGCCGCTGGCATGAAACATCGGTAACGTCCACAAGTACACCGGATGCGCCGGCATGGAATTAAACGCCAGTACATTGCCGATGGCATTTAAGTACGCGCCGCGATGATGATAGACTACGCCCTTGGGATCGCCGGTAGTGCCAGAGGTATAATTCAAACTGATCGCATCCCATTCATCTTCGGGCCATTTCCATGCAAAATCAGGGCTGCCTTCCGCAAGCAAAGCTTCGTAATTTTTCTCGCCAAGAAGTTCGCCTCCATTATGCAAAGGATCATCAATGTCGATAACCGTGGGACGCTTATCCATCAGCGCCAGCGCCGGGCCGATGATATGGGAGAATTGCCGGTCGGCGATAAGTAGCTTGGTTTCGCTGTGTTTAAGCATGTGCGCAATCGCTGGAGGGTCAAGGCGCGTATTAAGTCCGTTGATTACTGCACCTGCCATGGGCACGCCGAAATATACCTCCAGATGCGCTGGAACGTTGGGCGCCATGATAGATACGGTATCGCCGGTTGAAATTCCGCGCTTATGCAGCGCATGCGCTAATTGCCGACAGCGTGCATAGGTTTCGCGCCACGTATAACGATTATCTCCGTGAATCACCGACAGCCGATCAGGATACACATCGGCGCTGCGCTCCAAAAGCCCGAGCGGCGTAAGCGGTAGATAATTTGCACTGTTTTTATCAAGCTCGAGATTATAGATATTACGCTTAGAACGCTCCGCCATGCCATGCTCCCTGTTTGATGTTGGTAATTTACCGGAGCATGGGTTCCCCGACAAGAGGCGTTTTTACGATATGGGACAATTCCTTAATTTAATCGTCAGCTCAAGCAATCCGTCGCTTTGGCAAAATCAGTTGCCATGAGAGGGTATATACCATATACAGGGCACCCGTACCCACTGCCAAGGAGATATACCCCCATGAAAAATGAAAAACACGAAATCAAACCGAAGCGCGAAGCTGAATATTCCCGCATTGATCATAGTGATGAAATCAAACGTCTGAACCGTATCGTCGGACAGATCGAGGGTATCCGAAAAATGCTTGAAGAAAAGCGTAAACTGGAAGACGTGTTGATTCAATGCAAGGCCATCCATTCGGCGCTGAAGTCCATCGAAACACGTATTTTGCGCGCGCACCTCGATGTTGCGCTGGATGAAATCGTGAAGATGGAAAAGAAAAAGAACCGCGCTGAAAAGGTGGCGGAACTCGAAGAATTATTCAAGCACGCCAGCTAAACAATCCGTTTTAACTGCAGGGTATACAGGGCGACGAATCCGTTCAGGATTCCTGTTATCAAAAACACGTGTGGGATAGAAAAAGATGCTTTCAGCATTAGCATCGTTCCTATCGCCGATATCACCATAAAAATTGCGTTCACGACATTGTTGCTGGCGATGGTGCGGGCACGGGAATTAGGATCGCTGTCATGCTGTACGATGGCATAGAGCGGCACAATGTAAATTCCTCCGCATACGGCAATCATCGTTAAATCAAATAAAATACGCCAATTAGCGGCAACGGCAAGAAATTGACTGACGCCTATCCATGCATCCGAAATATTAAATGGCATAGCCTTACTTGCAAAAAACAAATCGACGGTAAATAGTGTAATACCTATAGCCGCCGGGGGTACATACGTGCTTCTTATCTGTCCTTTTAGCAACACATTGCAAAGAAATGAGCCGATGCCAATGCCCACGGAAAATACGGTCAGCAACAGCGTCACCACGCTTTCATCCGCGTGCAGAATATCTTTAGCAAAAGAAGAGAATTGTGAAAGGAAGGTCGCGCCGACGAACCAGAACCATGAAATGCCGAGAATGCATAGGAATACTTTGGCATTCTTACGGTCGGCCTGGATCATTCGCCATGTTTCCTGTACCATGTTCCAATTGATCTTGAGCGCCGGCATGGGAGCCGGTGCCGGGGGTATGTGGCGGCTGCATTTATACCCCAGCAGGGCACATCCGATGATGGCGGCGGCAATAAGATGCGTGCCGGATTCACTCATAATCAGCACACCACCGAGAATGGTGCCGATAAGGATGGCAAGAAACGTTCCCGCTTCGATATAGGCATTACCGGAAATAAGTTCGTCGTCATGTAAATGCTGCGGTAATAGCGCGTATTTGATAGGCCCGAAAAACGTTGCCTGCATGCCGGCACAAAATAAAACGAATAATAAAAAATACGTCTGATTTATATAAAATCCGAGCGCGGCGGTTATCATCAGCACTATTTCCGCAAGTTTAGTAATACGCGCTAGTTTCGCGCGATCGTATTTATCGGCGAGCTGACCGGCCATGGCAGAAAACAGAAGAAAAGGGAGGATAAAAAGCGCTGCCGCCAGCGTCACCAGGATCTGTGCGTTTTCGCCGGTCTGCTGCGCGAGCCTATAGGTAATCAGTATCACGAGCGCGTTCTTAAAAACATTATCGTTAAACGCACCTAGAAACTGCGTAAGAAAGAGTGGTAAGAACCGCCGTGTCTTGAGAATGGCGGGAAGCGCGAAACGCATTACTGATCTTCCGTTTTTCGCGAATATTGTTGAGCGGCAATTTCATCCATCTCGATAGTTTCTTTGCGGCTAGCGGCTTCTTTCTCACGAAGCTTGGCATTCTCCTGCGCAATCTCAAATTTTTTAAGCTCGGTGAAAGCTTCGGATATTTCTATTCTTAAGCGCTCCATCTGCTTATCAAGCGCGATGATCTCGCTGGCGATCTTGTCCTGACGCGCTTTTATTCTTTTGGCAAAATCACCGAAGAAATTGCGCATTTCGGCTGTCTTGGTGGCAAGCGCCATTTCCGTTCTCAACTCTTCATTGAGTGCCGTGGAAAGCCGTTGCAATTCACTTTTCTGGTTTTCAAGATTCACCATCCGGCGGCGTAATTCATCTAGTGTCCGCTTATGGAGTTTTATAAGAGTGGCTAGACCTTTCATATATTAGCCCCTGTCCGCCCGCCAGTTGGCAATCCCGAGCAATTCGGCGAGTTCGTCATAGCCTTTATCGATTTCGGTTGTTTCATCTTTGCGCTGGCGCAGGAAATTTTCAAGCGCCGGATAATACTGAATGGATTGATCAATGGCCGGATCGCTGCCTTTGCGATAGGCGCCGAGGCGTATCATTTCCGACATATCCTCATAAGTGGAGAGCAGCCCGCGCGCTACTTGCACCAATGCATTTTCTTTTTCGCTGTTACAGTCCGGTAGAGTTCGTGAAACGCTTTTCAAAATATTGATGGCGGGAAAACGGCCGCGCTGCGCGATGGCACGGTCGAGAACGATATGCCCGTCGAGAATACCGCGCACGGCGTCCGATATCGGTTCGTTGGTATCGTCGCCTTCCACCAGTACCGTAAATAATCCGGTAATAGCACCCTGCCCGGCCTTGCCCGGCCCGGCACGCTCCAATAATTTCGGCAGCTCAGCAAACACCGTGGGGGTATAGCCTTTACTGGTGGGGGGTTCCCCGGCTGATAACCCAATCTCACGCTGGGCCATAGCAAAGCGCGTAATGCTATCCATCAAGCATAATACGTTCTTCCCCTGGTCACGGAAATATTCGGCAACCGCCATGGTAAGATACGCCGATTGGCGGCGCAAAAGCGCATACTCGCTTGACGTAGCCACCACAATGACCGAACGCTTGAGACCTTCCTCACCCAGATCGTCCTCGATAAATTCCTGTAATTCGCGCGAACGCTCACCGATGAGCCCAATCACGTTGATATCGGCCTGCGAATTACGCGCCAGCATCGACATGACAATGGATTTCCCCACGCCCGAACCGGCAAAAATACCCATACGCTGGCCACGGCAGCAGGTCAGGAACGTATTTATGCTGCGCACACCCAAGTTAAGCTTGCCCTTCACACGCTGGCGCTCATGCGCTTCCGGCGGCTTGGCACGCAGATTATAGGAGGTTTTACCCTTGGGCAGAGGGCCTTTGCCATCAATCGGCTCGCCCATGGCGTTTACGACGCGGCCAAGCCAGGCTTCGCTTGGATAGCATACTGACGCATGTTCTTCGATAACCACCCGTGCACCCGGCCCCACGCCCTCTATGCTGCCAAACGGCATTAAAAGCGCCTTATTTTCGCGAAATCCGACTACTTCGGCCAAAACGGCCGAAGATAGCTGTTCCTCTAGGGACTGGTCTTTAAGTTGCTTCTGCCGGATGATCCGACAACGCCCCCCAACGCTCAAAAGTCGCTCAATTCCTGTGCATTCGATGAGCATCCCCAGCACCGCCGTAACCGAGCCGGAGACGGTAACTTCCTGTAAAGTATTTATTTCCTCAAGCTCCATACGCCATCACTTTACCTTTTGCATTTGACATAGGCAAATCCGTCCCTTAAAACGACTATAGATATTTCATTAATAAAGTTACACATAAAGATTGTTTAATTTTTTTATTTGTGATTAACTAAAAATTAAATTATTAATGGCTTGCATGGGTGCGGCCAGGTTTAAATAGTTAAATACTTTAGGGGGAGACGAGTTTATGCGTGTTTTGTTGGTAGAAGATGATTCATCCACGGCGAAGGCCATTGAACTATCCCTCGCATCGGAAGGTATCATCTGCGATACCACCCAGTTGGGTGAAGAAGGCTTGGAAATCGGCAAGTTGTATGATTACGACATCATCATCCTTGATCTGATGCTCCCGGATATCGACGGATACGAAGTGCTCCGCCGTTTCCGCGCCGCTCGCGTAACCACGCCGATTTTGATTCTATCCGGTCTCTCCGGCCCCGACCAGAAGATTAAGGGCCTCGGCTACGGCGCCGATGACTATCTCACAAAACCTTTCAATAAAGGCGAGCTTATCGCCCGCATCCAGGCGATTGTCCGCCGCTCGAAGGGACATTCGGAGTCCATCATCCGCACAGGCAAGCTCGCCGTGAATCTGGATACGCGTTCTATTGAAGTTGACAGCAAGCCACTACACTTGACCTCAAAGGAATACAGTATTCTCGAATTGCTCTCCTTGCGCAAAGGCACGACGCTTACCAAGGAAATGTTCCTCAACCACCTTTACGGCGGCATTGATGAGCCCGAACTCAAGATCATTGACGTATTCGTTTGCAAATTGCGCAAAAAACTTGCCCAGGCTGCTGAAGGCGATAATTACATTGAGACGGTTTGGGGACGCGGCTATGTGCTGAAAGACCCGGAACAGACCGATGGCTCTGTAGAAAAATCGCGGGCTGATGAAGTAGCTTAAGACCTATGTCGAAAAGCGCACTTAATCCGAAAACCGGTGCCGAACAGGCGCCTGTTAGTGACCTGCCGTTATTTTTCAAAAAACCGGTACCGTTGGACGTTACCCGTCATGCCAAGGCGGCTTTATTGCAATCGCAAGATGCTACGTTTGCCGTGGCGACGAATTCGATTGTCGTCAATGTTGCTGAGTTTTTCGAAGCCGCGAAATATTATCCTATCGTATTTCTCCAAGCGGAAAGCCCATTGCCCGTAGCCATTCTCGGTCTGGAGCAAAAAAATTATTTTGTGAACAGTAAGGGACGCTGGAAAGACGGCACTTACGTTCCCGCTTATGTGCGTAAATATCCTTTCATCTTGATGGATATTCCGGAACGCAAGGAATTTGCGCTCTGCATTGATGAGGCGGCACCACAATTCAAGGCAAGCGGTGCTAAAGGCGCTCTTACTCTCTTCGAAGACGACAAGCCGACGGAAGCCACCCGCAACGCATTGGAATTTTGCACTGCCTATCAGAACCACTATCAGATCACACGCGCCTTCTGCGAAGGCATTCGCGATGCCGGGCTGTTGATGCCAACACGCTCCGATATTAAACTCGCCAACGGCCGTGAAATTCATCTGGGCGGATTCTTTGCCATCGACGAAAAAAAAGTCGGTGAGCTATCCGATGAAACCATTGTGGATTTCCATAAAAAAGGCTGGCTGCCACTCATTTATGCCTCGCTGATATCCTATTCCAACTGGAAATTATTGGTGGATATGGCCAGCGAAGAAGATAAATCAAAGGCCAGTTAATCTCGGTTTTATTACTTTGAGTATTACGTGGAACCCCACCCTATCATTAGCTCAAAGCGTATCATTGTCGGTATAAGCGGCGCATCGGGCGCTATATACGGGATTGAATTACTCAAAGCCTTAAAAAAAGCGGGCGTAGAAACCCATCTGATTATCAGCAAAACCGCGCAAATCACCATAGCGCACGAAACGGAATATTCCCCAGCGCAAGTCCACGCACTCGCCGATCATTTTTATTCCTCGCACGATTTAGCCGCTCGTATATCCAGCGGCTCCTTCAAAACCATGGGCATGATCGTCGCGCCCTGCTCCATGAAAAGCCTCGCCGAAATCGCCACCGGCAATACCACGGGCCTGCTCACCCGCGCCGCCGACGTTGTTATGAAAGAACACCGCCGCCTGGTACTCATGCCGCGCGAAACGCCGCTGCACTCGATTCATCTTCGCAACATGCTGACCCTATCCGACATGGGCGTCATCATCGCCCCGCCGCTACCGGCTTTTTACAGCAAGCCCGCTTTGATAGAAGAAATGGTGCAACACACCGTCGGACGAGTGCTCGATTTATTCGAGATTGAACACGACTTGGTTAAGCGTTGGGATGGGGTGGAGTAGTTATTCTATATCTACTGGAATTGCCTTCAGGTCATTTTTGACTTAGTTAATGCATTGTCTTGGATAACCTTTATTTCAAGAGGTAAGCCGTGATGAATATGATGCTTGTGGGCATAAGCATTCGCTTCTTTTTTACCGTCGATAATAGCTTCATTGAAAATAATCCCTGCCATCACCTTCTTGTTATCACGCCCAATCCCAGTAGCAAGCAACGTCTCTTTGATTGCGTTATCTAGTAATTGATTTTTGGCAGAAAAATCTTTCTCATCAGCAAGCAATTTAGGATCATTCTGAAGGGCCGCCCTAAAAATAGCATGCGCTTTAACTTGGTCTTTTTCATTTGCATCTATTGCCACTTGTTTATTTAGAGCATCTTCTTCCAATGTTACGATAGCCTTCTTAAAGCCAGCAATTTGATCTTTATTATCATCGCGTATCATCTTTCTCAGGCCTGCTATATCTTGAGGACGTAATGGCTCAGGCTGTTGAGGAACTATAAATTTATTTTTTTGGGTCATAATTTTTCCTTTGATTTATAAATTTCATTTTATCTAAACCACCCTACCAACCTTTTATTGCCGTTTTGTGACGGAAACGCAGATTTTTATTAATTATGTATAAATGAGTGGGCGAAGGTGTAATTTTTTGCTATAATGGCCGCTGTTTTGAACTGAAAGCGTCTTAGGAAAACCGCCCTGAGAAGGGTAGTTGACTCTGATAATTTCGCCCAGATTTTAGATATATCGCGTAAATATGAACGAAGATTTGATACTTATCAAACGGTTAGAAGCGCTGCGCGCTGAACATCGCGAACTCGATGAGAAAATTATGGCCCCAGGCCTGGACGAATTCACGCGCAAGCGGTTCCAGAAACAGAAGCTTTTTCTGCGCGATGAGATCACTAAGCTCGAACAAGTCGTCTATCCCGACATTATTGCTTAATTCTGTATCACCTTCCCCATTGAATTATTGAGTTTTTTGCTGTAAATCACACGGCTCCATACCTAATTATGCGGAGCATTACATGCCTGAGTCATCGGCCCCCAAGGCCTTCACCATCGGCCTCATCCAGATGCGTATGTCCAAAAACGCGCAGGAAAACCTGGACAAGGCATGCCATATGCTCGAACAAGCCGCTGCCAAAGGCGTTCAGGTGGCCTGCCTACCGGAATTATTCTTAAGCGAATATTTCTGCCAGAAGCTCGACCCCGCTACTTATAACCTCGCTGAACCCATTGACGGCCCGACCATACAAGCCCTCTCGAAAGTCGCTAAAAAAACCGGCATGACCATTGTCGCATCCATTTTCGAGCGCGCCGCACCGGGACTTCATTATAATACCGCCGTCATCATCGGCCAGGATGGTAAAACCATTGGGCACTATCGCAAGATGCATATCCCACATGACCCGCTTTTCGAAGAAAAATACTATTTTGCCCCCGGCGATCTCGGCTTTAAAGCCTTTGACACACAGGTCGGAAAAATCGGCACGCTTGTTTGCTGGGACCAGTGGTATCCCGAGGGCGCGCGCCTGACCGCCATGCAAGGCGCCAATGTATTATTCTACCCCACCGCCATCGGCTGGCACCCCAAAGAAAAGGCCGAATTTGGTGACGCACAAGTCAGTGCCTGGGAAACCATCCAACGCTCGCACGCCATTGCTAACGGCGTATACGTGGCAAGCGTCAACCGCATCGGCCATGAGATCATCACCGGCGACGGTCTGGAATTTTTCGGCCATTCTTTCATCTGCGACCCATTCGGCCGCATCCTCGCCATGGGCAGTCACGACAAGGAAGAAATCTTGACCGCGAAAGTCGAT